>JAEEGL014188193.1_pt1 | contig 32777 bp, 20 predicted proteins | sample 9134231 | NCBI WGS metagenome assembly JAEEGL01 (sample SAMN16246548, study PRJNA631951) | gut metagenome | biome: gut microbiome; feature: rumen; material: fiber-attached | host: Bos | place: Iran: Karaj | collected 2018-10
GAATACCCCGACACCCCTTCCGGCAACTTTGAGGCACTCTGGCGCATCCTCGACGAGCACTACTGCTTCTTCGACTACAAGAAGCAAACCATCGGACTTGACTGGGATGAGGTGCATGCCCGCTATGCCGCCCGCTTCGAAAAGGATATGAGTGCCACACAGCAGTTTGAAGTGATGGCCGATATGCTGAGCGAACTGCGCGACGGCCACGTGAACCTATACACCTCGTTCGACCTGGCACGCGACTGGCGCTGGTATGAGGACTACCCCGCCAACCTGAGCGACACGTTGCTGCGGCGCTATCTTGGCACCGACTACAAAATAGCGAGCGGTCTCTACTACCGCATACTCGACGACAATGTGGGCTACATACGCTACAGCAGTTTCTCCAACGAGATAGGCAACGGCAATCTTGACGATGTGCTCTACACATTAGCTCCCTGCCGCGGCCTCATCATCGACATACGCGGCAACGGCGGAGGCATGCTCACCATGGCCGAGAAACTGGCGGGACGTTTCATCAACGAACCGTTACTCGTGGGTTATATACAACACAAAACGGGCAAGGGACACAATGATTTCTCAAAGATGGAACCTCAGACTCTGAAGCCATCGAACGGCATACGCTGGCAAAAAGAAGTGGCGGTGCTCACCAACCGCAGTGTGTTCAGTGCTGCCAATGAGTTTGTGAAATACATGAAACGTTGTCCTCGTGCCACCATCGTGGGCGACCGCACCGGAGGTGGTGCCGGAATGCCTTTCTCCAGCCAGCTGCCCTGTGGCTGGAGCATACGGTTCTCCGCCTGCCCCATCTACGATGCCGACAAGCAGAGCACTGAATTCGGTATAGAGCCCGATTATTTGGTACAGCTTACCGACGAGGACTTTGCACGCGGACGAGACACCATCATTGAGTTTGCACGCAGGTTGCTCATATCTGGAAAGAAATAGCAAGAATAACCAGAAAAAAAGATTGTGAGGCTCAAAATTTGGCTGTTTCACAAAAAAAACTTACCTTTGCACCTTTGAAAGGCTGTGGAGACGTTTTTATGCCCCACCCTATCCTTTCAACCTGCGCTTGTGGCGGAATTGGCAGACGCGCCAGACTTAGGATCTGGTGTCTTACGACGTGAAGGTTCGAGTCCTTTCAGGCGCACGATATTAAACAACAAAAATCTACAAGTCATTGTTTTTCAGTGGCTTGTATTTTTTGATATTATTTTTTGACGTGATTTGGATCTTCGTCACTTTTGTTGCAGAATCACCCATAAATACCTATTCCACACCAGGGGTGCTCACAAAACATAATAAGGATATACATTTTTCGTTATTGTCAATAGGCAAGACGATCATTTAATATCACAATGTCTAATGATATGGGAAAGGTAAGGCCCACTTTGGAACAATTTACCGAATTCATCAATAAATACATCTGCCTCATTCCGATGTGTTTTGTAAGTTTGTTTGTCTGGTTGATGATAGACGAACCTTTTATGGCAGATATGCTTCTTGTATTTGGATGTTGGTTTGTTATCCCATTGATAGTTTGGGCAATCATAGTATTTCTGCAATCTTTCTGGAAAAAAGGCTATCTGTGGAAGATTTATTTGATTTGGGGATGTGCTATCATTATATTGATTGGAGCATATTTTATCTCGCCCACAAGGTTAGGCACGATATGCAATCCTGATGTCATGGTTGAACATTATGACAAAAATAAGCCAGGATTACAAGAGTTGATAGATTACACAAGCCAAAGTCTTGACAAAGGGGCGCAAATGCAGCTCGAGTTTGAGCATGGAAAGATATCTATATTCCATGTAATGGGGAAAAATGATTCTATCTGGTCATGTAATTGGGACGTTCATTCAGAAGACAGAATCGACTCCTTGATGCAAGTTGTGGGGTTGAACCATGAGGAGCTCAAGAATATCCGACGGAAGTTGAAAAAGCTGGGGTGCATCTCCATAGATATGGAAAACCGTCATTTCGATTTTATTGACATCGGTTTCCGACGAGTAGATTTGGGTATGTATTCCTTTCGTATTTACAATCGGCCTCTGTATGTTGAGGAGAAAAAGAAATATCTTGAGGATCCGATGTTCATTCCGTATACTGATAAAGTTTTGTTGATGTATGGCGGAGGAGCCATTGGCCCTCAATCATTCGGAGAAGATATCAAAGAAGAGTTTATGAAAAAATATCCTGTGAAATAAGCAGACAATATAAATCTATAAGTAGCATGTATTGGATTCCTATTTTTTTCTTATTCGTCATTGTTCTTATGGTTATCTATACACATAAGGCAAAAGCAGAGAAAGAATCTCACAATTGGCTTAACGAAGAAAACTATATTGATGAAAAGCCCAAAATCAAGATGCAAGAACTGGCTTGCTGCCACACTACCTTTTATGATTCGACCGACCCTGCCAGAATAGAAAAAGCATATAAAGAGGCATGCGAACGAGGAGGAAGAGAGGGCTTCTTTCCTGTGCTTCTTGTATTGGATGACAATCTCATCTTCAACATTTTGGACCAACTTGGAATTGAGGATGGCAAGAATGGGATTGATATGGCAAAAGTGCAAGCGCGCCGTCAAGAACTGATGCTTCCAACGGAAAACGCCAAGGATTGGTTGGATTTACGACTCCGTGAGTTGCAGAACGGCTTTGAGACAGAATCCCCCGATTTCTACAGAACGGATGTGCTGGGCGAGTATGTGGAAAATAGTATTGGCAACACTTCTTTCAGTGGTATCATCAATGACGAGACGGGGCAAACACTTCCGTTGCTTCTGGCGGAAGTGCCTGTAAATGAACCTTGGCAGATATTGGCATGGTTTCCTATTGGAGGATGGGAACATTGTCCTAAAGCAGAACACCTCATCAGTGTTACCAAGCATTGGTATGAGGAATTTGGAGCCGTCCCTGCAGTTATATGCGAAGGCATCATAGAGTTTGCTGTTCCCCAACCTATCAGTGAGGAAGAAAGCCTTCCATTGGCCAAAGAGCACTATGCCTTCTGCACTGATATCGTTGACCAAAGTCTTGGGACAATCAATGCACTGGCCGACGTGTTGAGAAAATCCACGGTTTGGTACTTTTGGTGGGAGTAAACTGACGCTGTGACGTATGTCACAAAAGAATCAACTTATACTGATGATGGATCCTTCTCTCGGTTCTTCCGTATCGTCATAGTCGGAAGCGTATTCTTTGGACTCGCTGATCTCAATGAATTCGTAAAGCATTTCGTCATAGGCCCAATGGTCTTTTTTGAACCACCGGTTCATGAGACGTGTTTTCCTTTCCACTTGTTTTTCCCATTCCTCAGTAGGAATCATGGGTTTCAATAGTTTCAGCTCCGTCTCGAATGAACTTTTGCGGGTGTCATGGATGGCGTTGTACAGGTAGTCTTTGTGCTCCCGGTAATACCACTGGCCGTTCTCAGCATGGTCTTGTACGTAGCGCCATTTTCTTTCATCGTCAGCTCGTTCTTGGAGTTCCCAAAGGCATGACAGATTCCAGCAGACGTTCTCGCAAACCCATATCATCAACTTTTCTTTGTTTGCGAACCGTTCAACTACATGGTCTTCCGCGCGTTCGCCTATGCACCAAACTTCCAAAGGGTCTTTTTTCACATAATACTGTCTCATTCCATCAAAAGCCCGTTTCACGATGTCCTGCGGAATATCATGCGGCAATTTGTTTAGAATCCATCTCCTGTCGTACCATTCACTCATTGTTTGGTCGCTATTTATTTGAAAGGTTTCTTATTATTCCTGAATCATATCCTATAGGCCTGAATTGCTTCTGACGCTCACTCCACACAAAGCCGTTCTCCAACAGATATCCCCTGATTTCCTCCGGATTCCTATTGAAGGCATAGCACAAGGATTCCAACGTATCGAACTCCCCGTCACGGAGGAGCATGTTGACGCTTGACACCAAGATGGCCGGGTCTTTGGGCAGATAATCCATGGCTATAGAACAACGAAATGAATATGACTTTGCAAATTTACGGAATTTGTTGGTTTTTTGCTATATTTGCATAATAAATGTACCTTATCAAAGATACCACATGAAGAAAGAGTGAACAACCGTCCTAAAGACGACTTGCGTGAATCAGGGAACAAGAAACCTGAGCACATACACCCTCAAGAACCAAGAAAGATGACACAGAACCAAAGAAAAGAACTGCTTCGAAGCCAGCAAGGAGAGCTGGATGCCGTGCTGATGTACCAGCGGCTGGCTAAGGTGGTGAAGACCGAGAAGGAACGGGACGCCTTTCTCCAGCTTGCCAAGGAGGAAGGCAGGCATGCAAGCGTGTTCCATGCCTACACCAAGGAGGTGCTGAAACCAAGGAAAACGATGGCCCGCATCATACCCCTGCTCTACCACCTGATTGGCAGGAAACGGCTTTACAGGATAGTGGCCAAGGGCGAGTATGACGCAGCTGTGGGCTATGAGCACCTGATAGCGGATTTCCCCGAGGTGGAGAGCGTGAGAAACGATGAGAAACACCATGGAGACATTGTTTCCTCATTATTGAAATGACAGACATCGCATCATACATTCAGAGTGACTGGTCATGGGTGATCCTGTTCGTGGCCGCCCTCTTTGTGGGAATGTCCAAAACGGGCATCCAGGGATTGACGATTCTTACGGTTCCCCTGCTGGCCATGACCTTCGGCGCGAAACCCTCCACGGGACTGATGCTGCCCATCCTATGCTTCGCCGACCTCATCGGCGTGGGCTACTACCGTAGGAAGGCGGACTGGAAGACGGTCTTGCGGCTGCTCCCGACGGCCATAGCAGGGTTCTTCCTCGCATTGTGGGTGGACCATCTGATACCAGCCACGGAGTTCAAACACTTGATGGGTGCCTGTCTGGCACTCGTCCTGATAGTGATGCTATGGAGCCAGTGGAAAGGCAAGGAGAACATGCTGGCAGGACACTGGTGGTATGGCCCTCTATTCGGTCTGCTGGGTGGCTTCACGACAATGATCGGCAATGCCGCCGGCCCTGTGATGGCCATCTACCTGCTCTCCATCCGAATGCCCAAGCTGGCCTTTGTAGGGACAAACGCCTGGTTCTTTCTCTGCGTCAACTATCTGAAAATCCCTCTGCAGGTATTCGCATGGCACAATATCAACCTTACCACACTGGCTATCGACGCATGCGCCATCCCCTTCATTCTGATGGGAGCGTATCTTGGCATACGGCTGGTGAAAATCCTGCCCGAACGTGGATTCCGCATCTTCACGACCATCGTCACCATCATCAGCGTGCTCGTCATGCTTCTTGTCTGATTTTACGACACGTTTGACGAGACAGACTGTATCGTGGTTTCTTTGAGTGTAAATGGCAAAACCACCAAAGGATTAGTAAGGGCTGAATGTTACTTTTAATTAGTGTGTCTGAAACCAGTTGAATTTACGATGCCATTGTAAAGTTTATTATAATTTTGACATTGTATCATCTTTTGGTGATTTTATTTTTATCTTTGCAACGTTCTCAGCTGCAGACGACATGAAGAAGATAATATTTTCAATATTCGCATTGATATGCACTGTGATGTCCTTTGCGCAGGGTACAGAAGAAACGGTGTCCTCAGTGCAGTCGGAACCACAGATTTATGATGTCGTGGTGGTGGGTGGCGGTCCGGCCGGTATAGGAGCCGCCCTTGCAGCCGTTAAGACTGGTGCTCGAACCATGCTCATAGAGCGTGACAACAGGATTGGCGGAACCACCGTTCAGGCCGAAGTTTGCGATATCGGTCTTTTCTACGCCTGGCGACAGCAGATTATCGCCGGTCCCGCTTGGGATTTGGTCACCAAGGCTGTTGCCGAGGCATATGGAAGCCTGCCCGATTTCTCCAAGCAGGAGCACGACAAATGGATGGAAAGTTGTGTTCATGTTGACCCAGTGGTTTATTTCCGCGTTGCAGAGGAGACGTTGCGGAGTGCAGGCGTAGAACTCTTATTGAACACCGAAGTGACCACCGTCGAGGCGACAGATTTTGGATGGATTGTTGGCCCAGTTGCCGGTCGGCAGATAATCGATGCCACCGGCAATGCGACGGCAGCCGCATTGGCAGGAGCCGGTCGCGTCAAGTCACCCGACAATATCCGTCAGCCCGGGTCATATTTCTTCTGGCTTTCCTCCCAAGGTATCGACTTCGATGCCGAGGCAGTGAACAAAGCATTTAAGGAGACCGTTGCCAGAGGCGACATGCTGCCCACAGATGTTCATGTCGGCATGTCCTGGTTCATCCGCAAGGGTGGCGGCTCCGGATGCTATATCCCCCTTGCCGACAACTCCACACCGAAAGCAAGAGAAGAGACCAACAGGCGCGGCAGAGAAGCCCGTGACCGTGTCTTGGCTTTCATACATCACCAGAAAGGCTTGGAGCATGTTGAGCTTATTTCTTCCGCAAGCGAGGTTGGTGTGCGTGAGACCTATCGAGTCATTGGTGAGAAAACTGTCACCGAGCGAGAATATCTTGACGGCATTATCCACGATGACGCGCTCTCATGGTCGTATTGGATGGTTGACGAGCACAATGCCGGCACCTCTGGCGCCCGCCTTGTCTTCCACGAGAAGTACAAGGTAGGCACGGTGCCCCTTGGTGCAATGCTTCCCAAGGGTGTGGGAAACATGCTGGTTGCAGGCCGGGCCATCTCCAGCGATCACGGAGCCAATTCAGCCCTTCGTGTACAAGCCTCCTGTATGGGCATGGGCCAAGCCGCCGGAGTAGTTGCTGCCCTTGCCGCCCAGCGGCACTGCGACCCACGTGATGTTCCCCTGAGCCTCGCCCGCCAGTGCCTCACCGATATAGGGCACATTGTTCCCGTAGAAGGGTATTTCCCATGAAAAGGGGAAACATGAATCACTTCAGTCCCGTAATTCCAACTTTCCCCGTGATTCACTTGTTTTATATCTCCGTGTCTTTACTCAGCGGGAGGTCCTGTGATGAACCGCCCACTTTGACGGTGAGCCGGCCGGGTTCAAGCATCCATGTCCGGGCAGTCTCATCCCAATGACATAAATCGGCACGCCGGATTGGTACAGTCAGTTTCCTCTGTTCTCCGGCTTTTAGCGCGACTCGCTTGAAGCCCTTGAGTTCTTTCACAGGCCGGTCGATATGCGACATAGGCCATGACACATAGACCTGCGCCACTTCCTCGGCATCTGTAGAGGACATATTGGTGAGCACAAAGCTGACATCAAGTCCATGGGCAGTCGGTGTTATCTCCATATCGCTGTACTGGAACTGCGCATAGGAAAGGCCGAAACCGAAAGGATAGGCCACAGCCGCTCCCTTTGCATCGTACCACCTATAGCCCACCAAGTTCTCCTCAGCATAACGGGCAATGAGTTGCTGTTTGCGGTCATTTGCCTGTTTGTTGACCAGACCCACAAAGATGTCGCCCTGGCTGTTTTCAGTCATGTTCTGAGGATAGGTGCCTGTAGCATACGCCGGCACATCCTGCAACCGGCAAGGCCAGGTCATGGGCAACTTGCCAGAAGGCGACACCTTGCCAGAGAGGACTTCTGCAAGTGCATCCCCTCCCATGGAGCCGTTGAACCACGATGCCAACAAAGCACCCGACACATCGCTCACCGTACTCACATCCACGGGACCGCCCGACACGATGATGGTCACCAGTTTCTTATTGGCCTTGGCAAGAGCCACGGCCAGTTCGTCCTGACCTGAGGGCAATGTGATGGTTTTACGGTCGGAGCCTTCTGTCTCCACCTCACGGTTGTCACCGGCAAAGAACAAAACCAAATCAGCCCGTTTGGCAGCTTTTACTGCCTCCGACATGAGCTTGCGGTCGGCTTTCTGCACAGGATTCTGTTTCCGGTCACGGCTGCGCCTGTCAAATCCCTTGTAACCCTGCACGTAGGTGATTTTGACTTTGTTGCCAAACACCTTCTTCAAGCCTTCGAGGGGAGTAGTCTCATGCCGGGTTTTCACACCGGCGCCCACACCACCCAGCGCCATTTTGGTGACGGCATTCTCGCCCACCACAGCGATGCTCCTTATGCGTTTGGTGTCGATGGGGAGCAAACTCTCATTTTTGAGAAGGACGATAGACCGGCGTGCCACCTCCAGGGCAATGGCCATCTCGTTGGGAGAGCCCACAGGTTGACTGTTAGCCTCCGCTTTTGGTATTGGCGTCACCGCCATTCTCACCCTGAGAATCTCTCTGACTCGCTGATTGATGACATCCTCGCTCACCTTTCCCGCCTTGACAGAGTCGAGCAATGCCTTGCCCATGTAGCGGTTGCCAGGCATCTCCACATTCATGCCTGCCGTAACGGCATCGACAGTGGAATGCACGCCTCCCCAGTCGCTGATGACCATTCCTGGGAATCCCCATTGCTTGCGCAAAATAGTGCTGAGCAGTTGTTCGTTTTCCGAGCACCAGCGTCCGTTCACCTTGTTATAGGCAGCCATCACACCCCATGCATCGGCTTCACGGACTGCCATTTCAAACGGTAGCAGATACAGTTCATGCATGGCTCTGTCAGACACCCTCACATCCACAAATCCACGATAGTCTTCCTGGTTGTTCAGTGCATAGTGCTTGAGGCATACCGCAACGCCTTTGTCCTGCACGCCACGTGTGTAGGCCACAGCCAGTGCGCCGCTAAGCAGCGGATCCTCACTCAGATATTCGTAGGTTCTGCCGCCTGTTGGAATGCGTTGAATATTGATGGCGGGACCCAGAATCATGTCCTTGCCGCGCATTCTTGCCTCCTGACCCATACCTTGTCCGTATTTGTATGCCCATTCGGTACTCCAAGTGGCTGCCAATGCCGAGCCTGTCGGAAAGAAGGTGGCCGAGTCGGTTTTCAAGTTGATGGAATTCCATGAATGGGGTTCCATCTCCTCTCGAATGCCGAAGGGGCCGTCGGCATATTCCATATCAGCGATATTCAACCGTGGTATGCCTGCTGAGGAGAACATATTTTTGCCGTGGAGCATATCGATTTTCTCCTCTAGTGTCATCTCTTTGATGATGGATTCTATCCGCGTCTCATTGTCCATGAGGCGCGTTGAATAAGTCTGTGCCCGACCATTCACGGCTGCAGCCATGAGCATTGCGATGAACAGGGCCCTGATTGATGATTGATTCATTTTTGTCAGAATTTTTTAGATAAGAAATACTTCCCGCTTCTCACTGTCCTCAAGTCATCAATAGCCCAAGCCCACATAACTGTGTGCAGGCAACTTGATGTCGAACACAGTCTGTGCGTCGGAATAGCCATAGAACCGGTTGCGGCTGTATTGCACCTCGACAGGCTTCAGCTGTTCGCCCGTGAGCAGGTTTCGGAGTTGGTTCACCTTGGCATTGACCACCACCCGCAGGCTCACTGCATTGTCGTTGAAGTTTTCCACAACCATGGTCTTATTGTCGTAGGGGAAGAGTGACACCTTTGAAGGTCCCTCGATATAGGCGCCCACATCTTTGCTCATGGCACGGCGGATGACATTGAGTGCGGGTGCGGGAAAATCATAAAGATTGCCGAAATCGTCGGGGATAGTGAATACGAAGAGAGTGCCCTTGGAATAGGTGTCGCGCAGCAGGATTGGATAGCCCGACACACCGCCTGCAAGCGGTCTTCCGGCACTGACTACTTCCCAAGCATCGTTGGTGAAATACTTCACCTGCGGGATAATGAATTCACGTTCGGCCTTGCCGGCGAATCCGAAGTCGTTTACAATAGCCTTGAGGTCGCCGCAGTAGAGTTCCACCACATCAGCGAGTTTATCCTTGATGTTTTTAAGCAGTCCGCTCGTGATGATGACATCACCGCCCTTTTTCAACTGTCTTTTTATTTTCTCCACTATCTGCGGGTCCTTGGCAGCCTGTTGGGTGAGCAGTATCTGCATTCTGTCGTCCTTCCACTGCGGATGCATATCCATGGGCAACCCTATCATGCCGAGGTAGTTCTGCAGGAAGTCCTCACCCGAAGAGTGGTAGGGTTTGTAGGACACCAGTCCGATGGGATTGCCAAGGAATCCCATCAGTTTGTCGGTCTGACGCAGGGTCTGACTGGAAAAGCGGGCCATGGTGGTGGGAGTGATGGTCTTGCCGTTTTTGGTATAAGGCGCCACCATCTCATCGTAGCGGAAACTGTTGCCGCCGACATCCTGCCAGGGAGCTCTCATGGCCGGTGTTATTTTCACCTCCGCCAGTTGCATATAGTTCCACAGGATGATTTCGGGTGTCCGCGACAACATGGTGAGGTGGAGTTGTTCGGCATAGCGGTCCATGCTCATGTGTATGCCTCCGGCATCGACCCATCCACCATAGTTGCGTCCGGGAGCAATGTTGTCAAAGTAGCGCACGATGTTATAGCTAAGGTAGTTCTGCAGGTGTTGTGCCGATCCTGGGTCACGTGTCTCCGTACCTGTCCACAACCCGTCGAAGTAGGCAGGTTCCTCTTCAAGATTGAAACCCAGTCCATGGAAATGGTCGTACCAGTTGGGATATTTGATGATGACCTTCACTTGGGGGTTGACGGCCTTGGCAGGATTCACCACGAGTTCACGCCCAGCATCGGACATGAGTCTAAGACGGTACTCTGTCCAACTCTTGTCGCCTTTTGCTGCAATCTCGTCATCGTTTTTCAAGTCGATGAAGAAGAAATCGTCAAGGATGAAGTCATCGAAGAACTTGGCGGTGTATTCTGAGATATGTTTCACCTGCTGGCGCTCCACCTCGCGGGCATAGCTGTAAGTCTCAAAATCAGAAGGCTCCGACCGGGTGAAGGTGATGCCTCCACCCACTTCAAGGCCTTTCCCTTGAAAGAATTTCTTCACTTTTAGGAGGGTTTTCTCCGGCACGATGAAAGCGTCGCGGTGGGTCTCGATGTATATTTTATCGAGGTCTACTTGGCTGCTCACGGTCTCCCATGTGGATTTGAGAAACTTCTCATCGTCCATCCTTGCCACATCCTGTGCGCGGATATAAGTGGAGACTTTGAAATTTTGGTACTTTCCGGCCTGCACGGCAGTGACAGTCAGTATGGCGACTACTGCAAGCAGTACCCTTCTTATAGTCTTGCTCTTCATTTCCTTTGCAGTATTAATGAATTATTCAAATGGAGGCATAGCATAGGTTCCATATCCTCCATTTTTACCTATTCACAAAGGGTTATTTCCCCTCATACCACGCTTTCAGCACATAGAAAGCTTTTTTCTTCTCTCCTTTGTCTGAATAGAGACCTTTACGGTTGTAATAGTCCTGTATGCCATTGAGCACACGGCGGGGTGAACGGAAGTCTTTCAATATCCAAGGGGTGGTACCTGCCAAGCCTTCAATCTTGTCGAGCATGGCGGTGTTCTCGATATAGAGATTCTCCTGAAACTCCTCAGTCCAACGCTGGTTTTTTTGACCGTGCAGACCATATTTTGCTCCACCGCCGAACTCACTGATGATGACAGGCTTTTCGTAGGGTATTTCCCACGTCATCTTCGAAGCGTCCTTCACATCGCGGTACCAGCCGATATACTGATTGAAACTGATTACATCAACATACTGGTTCATATTGTCCTGCAGACGGTTGTGGTAGTTGGGAGCCGAGAGCACCTCCATGGCCATACTCACGAGGCGTGTGCCGTCCATCTCGTGTGCCTGTCTGGCCAACCGGCCAAGGAATGCATCACGTTCAGCACTGTGCGGAGTCTCATTGGCAATCGACCAAATAATCACATTGGCGCGGTTCTGGTCGCGGCGTATCATGTCGTTCAGTTGTCGGCTGGCATTGGCGAAGGTCTGCTCATTGGTCCACGAAATGGTCCAATAGACAGGAATTTCCGACCAGACAAGTATTCCCATCCGTTCAGCCTCTCGCACCATGAACTCATTATGCGGGTAGTGGGCCAGTCTTACGAAGTTGCATCCCAACTCTTTTGCCCATGAGAGAAGTGTCTGCGCGTCTTCCCTACTGTTGGCACGTCCTCCTCCATTCGGTTTTTCCTCATGTATGCTGATGCCTTTCAGAAAGATGGGTTTGCCGTTGAGCAGCAACTGTTTGCCACGAGTCTCGATGGTACGGAAACCTATCTCATCGGCCAGAGTTTCTCCGTCGAGCGTAAGCTCCACTTTGTAAAGTTTGGGGTTCTCAGGCGACCACAACTGTGGTTTGGCTTTCAGCATGGCAGCTATGCGTCCGTCGGCATCAGTGATCAACGTGCGTTTCACCTTCAGTTCTGGAATGAGAATGCTCACCTCCCGTCCGGCAACTTTCTCATTCAGTTGCAGGGAGAAGTTCAGTTGCTTCAAGTTGTTGCGGTCCAACTGCAGGCTGTAGTTCTCGATGTAAGTCTGCGGCACGTCCACCAACATGACATCACGGGTGATACCGCCATAGTTCCACCAGTCGAAGATGAGTGTGGGCACATTGTCCTTGTCGCGTTTGTTGTCCACTTTCACAATGACAAAGTTCTCTCCCTCATGGATTTGTTCCGTCACATCAAAGTTGAACGGGGTGAAACCGCCCACATGCTTTCCAACCTCCACACCGTTGACAAAAACAATCGCCTCATAGTTGACGGCACCAAAATAAAGCAGTGTGCGGTGTCCTGGCTTGGGCTGGTAGTTGAAAGAGCGTTTGAACCATACCGTACCCTCGTAGAAGAAAAGACGTTGGTCGCGGGTGTTCCAGTCGGAGGGAATCTGCATCTTGTCAGACTTGTCAAAGTCATACTCTATCAGGTCTTCTGGTTGTTTTGGTTTCGCATTCTGAAAGAAGCCCCATCTCAGTTTATTATGCCGATAGTCATAATAGCCACACTCCTGCACATCCACGATGTAGTTCCAATCGCCATTCAGTGTCGTTGTCGGTCTGTTCAGCACATTGCCCAAAAGAGGCACCTCTCCAGCCCTTATTACAACGGAGGTCAACAGCATCACAAAGGTAATGACCAGTTTTTTCATCATTTTATCGGTTTATGTTTAACTTTTATTAGATTGTCCTTTTTTTGAGATATTCAGTCGGTGTCGTGCCAAATATCTCCTTGTAATCCACCAATTGCAAAAATACATACAATTTTTGAAAAAACACCACAATATGTCCTAATCTTAAGACACTATTTATCCAAAGTGTATCAGGGGGCGGGGAATTTGATACACATGATAGGAAACTGTCCACCGGCGAGAAGTAAAATACAGGTTAAACAGCAAAAAAAATACTGACGACATCCACCCTGTCATTTTTTTTACTAATTTTGTGTCCATACACCTTAATTTATTACTTCCAAGAATTAAGAAAACAACAATATCTATAAATATATGAGACACAACAATCAGATTCTTATCCTCGCTGCCACCTGTTGCGCAGCATTGGCTCTGTCGTGCTCGCCACAAGAGGATGGCGAAAAGGCAGGCACAATAAAGACCGTTGGCAACCCCTATCTGCCCCTATGGGAACACATTCCCGATGGAGAGCCTTATGTGTTCGACGACCCTGACAATCCCGGCAAACAGCGCGTCTACATCTATGGCTCACATGACAATCTTAAAGACGCCTATTGCGGGCGCGACCAAGTGGTGTGGTCGGCTCCTGTTGACGATTTGAACCAATGGCGCTACGACGGTGTGATACTCGTAGTGGACAAAAACGCAAAAGGGGAACCATTCGACTCTGCCGGCACAGCAGATGTGCTCTATGCTCCTGATGTGGCTCTCGTGACAGCCGATGACGGCACCAAGACCTACTACCTCTATCCCAACGACCAAACGGGTTACCGCAATAGTCTGATAGCCAAAAGTTCAAGACCCAACGGTCCCTTTGAGGTGTGCAACTGGAACAATGATGACCCCAACAAAGTGGACGGTGTGCTGCAGTTCGACCCTGCCGTGTTTGTCGACGACGACGGCCGCGTATATGGCTATTGGGGATTTGAGCGGTCGTATGCCGCAGAACTTGACCCCGCCACCATGGCTACAGTAAAACCTGGCACAGAAGTGGTGGAGGACATGGTGTCCGGACGCAATCAACCCGGTGAGTTCAGTTTCTTCGAAGCCTCCTCCATCCGCAAGATACAAGGCAAGTATGTATTCATCTACAGCCGCTGGACAAAACCTGGCGAGTTTGGTCTGCCCGACACCAACTACACACTGGCCTACGCTTACAGTGACAAGCCTTTAGGTCCCTGGACCTACGGAGGCACCATCATCGACGCCCGCGGACGTGAAACCAACGAGCAGGGAGAGGCCATCGCCTCTGGCAATGTGACCGGAAACACCCATGGCAGCATCTGCGAGATTAACGGGCAATGGTATGTATTCTACCACCGACAGACAGGACTCAACGAGTATGCCCGTCAGGCTATGGTTGCTCCCATCACTGTGAAAGTGGAGGATGCACCCGGCGGCAAGGTGGAAATTTCAGAAGGTGAGTACAACTCGGAAGGTTTCTCTCTCGACGGCCTCGACCCTTTGGAGCGTCACTCCGCCGGTATCGCCTGCTGGTATACCGGACCAAAGGTGGCTGAGCACAACTGGCCCAACAACACTTTCTACGGCTCTTATGTGGAAGCCTCCTACGGTACGGAAACCAATTTCGACGCGCCCTATGACCTAAAAAACAACACCAATTATGTTGTTAACAACACTGATGGCAGCATCGTGGGATACAAATACTTCAACTTCAACGCCACCAACGGCAAGGCTGACGTAAAACTGCTGCTGCGACTTCTGCCCGAAGGTGTGGACGGCAGCATCGACATCCTTGTAGACCGTCCCTGGATCTCACAGGGCGGAAAACTATTGGGCAGCATCGAACTGAAGGCCGATATGCCGCAGGAACCCAGTGAAATGGCCGTTGCCCTGCCGGGAATTGCCGAGTTGACCGGCAAGCACGCAATCTTCTTCACCTTCCACTCCGACACCAAGGAGAAATCACTCTGTAAACTGATGGACTTCGTTTTTGAGTAATACTATGGAGCAGGCCAAATCACGACGTGTGGCGAGTATTGACGCGATGCGCGCAGTAACAATGATGCTGATGCTCTTCGTAAACGATATCCCCGGCCTGAAGGGGGTGCCCCACTGGCTTTTCCATGCCGCAGCAAATGAGGACATGCTGGGTTTCAGCGATACCATCTTCCCGGCATTCCTCTTCTGCGTGGGCATGTCGGTACCCTTCGCCATTGACAACCGGCTCAAGCGGGGTGCTTCGCAGTGGAGCGTGCTGAGCCACATCCTGTGGCGCAGTTTCGCCCTGGTGGTGATGGGTCTCTTCACGCTCAACTGCGAGATGGGAGCGGGCAATCTGTCCTACCTCACCTACTCGCTCCTCATGATAGCTGGATTCTTCCTTGTATGGACCGACTACCAGGGCACTGCTCTTCAAAACAGACCTAAGACCATTACGGCTCTCAAAACAGCCGGTGCCCTTCTCCTGCTGGGCATTATAGTGTGGTGCGATGTGCAGGACAAGCCATTTGTAACGGGATGGTGGGGCATCTTAGGACTGATTGGATGGAGTTATCTGGTCACCTCACTGGCCTATCTGCTGTGCCGTAGAGAAAGGCGGTGGATTCTTATGGCCGCCGTGCTGGGTATCGTGCTCTGCGTGCTCAACAGCAGCAGTGTGGTGCCCGAGTCGTGGTTCTCTCGTTGCCTGCTGTTGCCCTTCATGCCCGGGGGATGGAGCGGTCACGCCTTCTGTCTGTCAGGACTGGCTGCCTCGATGCTGATGCGGCATGAACATTCCAATGGACGACACGGCAGACTCATCACCCTATTCCTCACTATTGGTGTAGTAATGCTGATTGCCGGCATAGCGGCCCACCACCATTGGATTATCTCCAAAATCCAAGGCACACCCACATGGCTTTTCTACTGCCTTGCTCTCTTCTTTCCACTCACGGCAGCCGCCTACTGGCTCCTCGACATCAAAGGCCACACTGCTTGGACAGCATTCATTGCACCTGCCGGCACCGCCACGCTCACCTGCTATCTGCTGCCCTATTTATGGTATCCTGTCTGCAGCACCTTGGGACTGCACCTGCCTCAGGGATTCTACTATGGCGTGGCCGGCATACTGATATCCCTTGCCTATTCGCTCATCATCATACAGATAGTGAGAGGAATGAAACGGGCAGGCATCGTGGTGAAACTATAGACGATAACCCTATCAGCACTTTAAGTAAAAAGAGGAGAGTAAAAGCCCAAAAGATGCGCAACAGATGACAAACGAAAGAAAAACGGGCAAAAATTTGCCATTTCAGAAGAATAATTATTATTTTTGCATCGCTTTTGAAGCTTTCAATAGGAAATACTAACAAATTGGTGAAAAGATAATGATTTGGAACAAGAACAAAGAGTGCATGAGCCGTGATGAGATGCACCACCTGCAAGGCAAACGGCTGGAGAAACTGGTGGCATTAGTGTACCGCAATGTGCCTTTCTACCGTGACAAGATGCAGGCCTTAGACCTCACACCAGCCGACATCCGCTCGATAGACGACATCGTAAAACTGCCCTTCACCACCAAGCAGGACCTTCGTGACAACTACCCCTACGGCCTGCAGGCCGCAGCTCCTTCCGAGATAGTACGTGTGCACGCCTCATCAGGCACCACCGGCAATCCCACCATCGTGGGCTATACCCGCCGCGACCTTGAGGTGTGGTCGGAGGGCATGGCGCGTGCCCTCACAGCCTACGGAGTGAGGCGTGGCGACACTTTCTCAGTGGCCTACGGATACGGTCTCTTCACAGGCGGCCTCGGTGCCCACTATGGTGTGGAGAAGATGGGTGCCGCCGTGGTGCCCGCCTCTACCGGCAACACTGAGAAACATCTCAAACTGATACAAGACTTGGGAGTGAGCGGCATAGCATGCACCCCGTCGTATGCCCTCTATCTGGCAGAGACCATGGACAAGATAGGCATGAAGAAGGAGAACCTGAAACTGCGTATAGGAGCCTTTGGCGCCGAGCCATGGACAGAGAACATGCGTCAGGAGATACAGGAGCGGCTGGGACTGAAAGGCTACAATCTGTATGGTCTGAGCGAGGTTTGCGGTCCCGGCGTGTCATACGAGTGTGAGGCGCAGAACGGTTCCCATATCTGTGAGGACCATTTCTATCCTGAAATCATCAACCCTGATACCTTGGAACCGCTTCCCATAGGACAAGCCGGTGAGTTGGTTTTCACCACACTGACAAAGGAAGGCATGCCGCTGTTACGCTACCGCACACGTGACCTTTGCACGCTGATGGACGGTGTGTGCTCCTGCGGGCGCACCTCAGTGAGAATGGGACCAGTGATGGGCCGTTCGGACGACATGCTCATCATACGCGGTATCAACGTGTTCCCGTCGCAGGTGGAGAGTGTGATTTTGTCGATGCCACAATTCGAACCCCGCTACATGCTCGTGATAGACCGTAAGAACAACCTCGACACGATGGAGGTACAAGTTGAGGTGCGCAAAGACTATTTCAATGACGATATCGGACAGATGCTGGCCATACGCAAGGGTCTTGCCGACAAGCTGAAGAGTGTAATCTCCATCAAGGCCGACGTGAAACTGATGGAACCCGGCAGCATAGAGCGCAGTCAGGGCAAGTCGAAGCGAGTCATCGACAACCGCAACCTGAAATAGGTTTGTGAAAGAAGAACGACAACCAAACCAAAATCAAGCAAAATATGACAAAACAGATATCATTGTTTCTTGAGAACAAGACGGGCCGTATCAGCGAAGTGGCAAAGACACTGGGTGCCAACGGTATCAACATGAAAGCTTTCGCCATGACTGAGACACCCGACTTCGGTATCATGCGCATTGTGGTGGCCGACACTGATGAAGCCGCAAAAGTGCTCAGCGACGCCAACTTTGCTGTATCGATCTCCGACGTGGTGTGCATAGAATGTGCCGACCGCCCCGGCTCACTGGGCGAAGTGCTTGGACATCTTGCCTCCGCAGGCATAGGCATCAAATACATGTACGCCTTCTCTGAGGGCGAAATGGCCAAATTTGTGCTTAAGCCCGACGATGTGGAAAAATGCGAGGAAGTGCTTCGCGGTGCCGGCTGCACTGTGGTGTGACACTGCCACAATCCACACTGACAAATACATCAACACCTGTCCTGAAAAGATTCACACCGATTGTCAGGACAGGTGTTGACGTGTTTTCTACAATATACTAAAATCTTACTGAGCCTTCAGCCAATTGCGATAGGGATTGGCATACATAGTGAGCAGACGCTCACGCAGGAAACCTTCATCCTTCCCTTCAAGATGGATTTTGGCAATCTGCCTTTCCACATAATCAAGGAAAGCCTTCTCCTCTTCATCAGTATAATATGCAGTAAGTGCATCGTCGCCGTCAAGCACATGGGCCGCAATGTAATTGCAGGGATAGAGACGATAGTTGCGGTGTATCTCATGGTCGATGTGGGTGGCGATAAGGTCAAACAGCTTGTTCTTGGGCATTGCGGTGTCAAGCGCATGGAGCCAAGGGTCGATGCAGGGAGCGCAGTGGTAATGGATATGGCCCTTGTAGCCCATGATGCCGGTCCTCATACTGTCGATATCGTCTTGAGCGCTCTTCTTCCATTCAGGATTGTCGCGCTTGAGTTGGAACTCGCGTGCCTTGAGATAATCACAGGGGTCGAACTCATAAGAAATGGCGAGCGGCACGATGTGCAACTGGCTGAGGCGTTCCACCAGGGAGCCCTCGCCACCCATGGCCATCATCTTAAGGATGGCAGGCTGCGTGCGGTCATCGCTGTCCTTGGCCCTGCCCTCCCGCTGTGCTATCCAAATGTTCTCGTTTTTCTCACTGATGGCGAAATGCATGTATTCAGCCATACGCTTACTGGCCCTCAGCATCTCACCGGCATGAAGGGAGCGCTCCACGATAAACGACTTGTTCACGCGCACCAAATCTCTAACCCACGGCAACGAGAGCAAATTGTCGCCGATGGCTATCTCACAGGTGGTGGTAAAACCTGAGTCGATGAGCAACCGGTCGAGCAAGGCTGAGTCGAGCACAATGTCGCGGTGGTTGCTCACGAAGGTGTAACGGCCGTTCACATCCACTTCGCTCACATCCATGTCACAGCCCTTGCTGGCCTGCGCAAGCAACTTGCCCAAAAAGTGATAAGGAAAAGCCTTCTGGAACTCCAGATTGGTCTTGCAGGCCCTCATTTTCTGGGCCAACGCATCGAAGGGCACATCAGGATAGAGATAGGCTATCACCTGCCGAAACTGCGCATCGCCGAGAAGGCGGTCGTAAGCTTCGGGCAATTCTTCCGGCTCAAAAGGCCTTATTCTGTCAAATTCGGAGGGTATTTTCATAATCAATCGCTTTTTAGAATTAAGAAATGCCTGACAACAGCCATCCTTTGATATGCAAATATAAGCAATATTATGGAAAAAATGAGTGATTGGTTCATAAAAAACATTTGTTTGAGGGATAAATTATGCTGCATGCCGACATTGGCACTGTTCCTATTTGGAATGGTCCTTAGATCTCTGGTTCAAGATTGAGAAGAAGTGAGCGTTGGCCTGCATGGCCAATGGCATCGGATGCGACAAATATTTCACCCATTCCCTCACTTTGTCATCTTAAAGATTATCGTGCCGCAACATTTAGGCCTTTTAATTATTTAAAATTTTCATAAGTCACAGATTCTTATTACTTTTGCATACTCTATTCAACTATTTTTCAACAGTAAGAACCAACTAATCAGATACAACCAACAAATGAAAAATTTCCTTTACAAAGCATTTATGGGCATAGCCATGCTCACATGGCTGTGTGCATGTAGCTCCGACGACGATGAGAACGGAGAAGAACCTGGTGCACCGAACCAGTACACCTTGCTGAACATGGGAACGGCACCCGCATGGGAGATAGACTGGACCCACCATGACGAACGGCCCAACTGGGAGAGCCCCGACGCGGCCGGCTATGAGAACTGGATGATTGTGATGGTGAAGCTGCAGGATGAGCTCGTGCCCTTTGCCTCACAAGACGACCTGATGGCTGCCTACATAGGCGACGAGATCAGAGCTGTGAACGGACCTGCCAAAACCAGCCTGGAAGGCACGGAGATGGCCAGTAATGGCACCGTGAGGTTCATTCTGAAGATTCTTGGCAACGAGTCGTCGGACAAGAAAGTGAATATCAAGCTGAAATACTACAACAGCAAACTGAAACAGATATTCGCCCTGGAGGGCAACGAGACCTTCACCGCTGAGAAAGTGTGGGGCGTGGACCAAGACCTGGTGCTGCCACTGACCAAAGGCTCGTCGAAATACCCCGTACATATGGACCTGACGCTCGACCTGCAGGCATTGGAAAAGAACTTCACGTTCACCGGCAACGACCTGGTGGCTGTGATGGTAGGCGATGAATGCCGCGGCATCATGACAATGACCGACGCCATTTCGAATCATTCTACCGCAATGACCGTATACGGCAAGCAAGAAGGAGAAGAAGGACGCCTGCTCTACTACAATGCCGAGAGCCGTGAGACGTGGGACCTGAACACCACTGTCACCATCTCATCCGGAGGTGGAATGATATACCTCTAAAATAATATAGCCTATCGGAAAATCATAAATAAACTAAAATAATTGCGATGAAAAAACAGCAAACCACAAAAAAAAGTCTATGGACTGTGCTGCTCGCACTTGTCTTCATGACGGCATTGCCGCTGAAGGCGGAAATCACCTTCGTAGACGAGACCTACAACTACATGGTCATGTTGCAAGGCTCCAACCGCATCAGCTTCAACATGCCCGTCTACGACATGGATGGTGCCGACTGCTGGGTAGACGACGGCCGACTCTACTACCAGGTAGAAGGCTCAGACGAGAAATTCTTCTTGTTCGAATGGTGGGCCGGAAACCGCGAAAACGGAGTCTGCACTGTACTTACAGCCATGAGAACAAGAGCCGAAGGCACCGTGACCGTATGGCCCATTGCGCCCGGACACAACCAGGAAGGCGAAGGACGGTTCGACCTAATCAAAGACCAGGCCCACTACCTGAACCTCTATGGTGGCTCCAAAGATGCCGAACACTATATGATAAACGGCAGCTGGGTGATACCCATGGAACTGCGAGGCAAGACGCTGACCTTCACCTGGTATGTGAAACGCAAGGGCAACGCCCGAAGTGAAGACGTCGTTACCATTAAGCCTACCATTATCAACATACCCGATGCATCGCCCGCCATCGACCCCTTCATCTCGGAGCCCTTCCTCGACCCCGACAGCGTTGGCTGTCTGGCTCTGCCATGGATGATGGCCACCGACGCGAAGAAAGTGGAGAAAGTGGAGGCAGAATACCTTGACCGCGACGGCACTCTGAGAATCATGCCCCTGAAAGCCGGCTCCAACGGCAACGTATACCTGAGAGCCAACGAGATTTACCGCAAGTTGCGCATCAAGGCCGACTATATCGACTCCGACGGATACAGAATCACCGGTCGCACGAGCGACACCATCGATGTGCCCATGATGCACGGCCCGGTGAACCTGAAGGTGAGCGAGGCCAAAGACGGAAAGGGTTCCATGCTGCTGGAATGGGACATCAACGACCCCGACTACACGGAATACCTTGAGATGGATGCCTTTGTGATACAGCGGTCGGTCACCGGCAACGAAGACGATGACTATGTAGACATAGGCACCGTGTTGCTCGATGTGCCCACCGAGCACTATTCTTTCAAGGACAGCACCCTCATCTCCTCGTTCACGAAAATCGACGGAGCGTTCCTCAACGACACCCCCCACGTCAAATACCGCGTGAGCAGGGCCACCCCTGCCTCGCTATGGGGATTCAAAGGCAACCCGCTGGTACAGGCCGACTCGATAAAACTGAAGAAACTGCAACTGCTCCTACCCGAGAATGCCACGGCCGACTGGGACGACAAAGACGAGCACATCATCAAGGTGACCTGGGACTACGCCCAAGACGATGACGCTACAACCTATCTTTGGGACAACCGGGCAGAGATGAAGTTTCGGATTCACATGGAACGTCGTGACAGGAGCAGGCTCGACGACATGGAATTCTCTCTCACCAACGACGAGATACAGAAGAGGATAAAGAAAATCACCCTTCCGCGCCCCTGTGTAAAGTATATGATTGACTTTGTTGTTCAGCAGGAAGACAGTCCCGTAAGGTCCGTCACGATAGTACCTATCGGCAACGAGGAAGACTGGAACAAATTTGTGACACTGGTGAACAATGGTGTGAAAAACATCAAAGCCTATCTGACGAACGACATCAATGTGAGACTTGAAGAAGCAACTGGCAACACAGCGGTGAGAGGCGCTTTTCAGGGTGTGTTCGACGGACGCGGCCACAACATCCATCTTGAGAACGTCAACTTCCTCTTTTCAGATGTGTTCTATTCCACCATCAAGAATCTCCGCATCAGCGGCAGTGCCGCCACCGACCGCAACGTAGGAGCCGAAAGGGGTAGTTTGATACACCGTGCCGAAAACACGGTCATCGAAAACTGCTTCACAACCGTGACCTATGCTTTTATTAAGACCATGATGGCCGGTTTCGTGCATACCGCCTACGATGTGGACATCAGAAACTGTGTGTTCGCCGGCGGCATGGGCTCGGGAACAAACAGTGGCTTCGTCGGTATAACGGATACCGACACTCCGGCCCGTCTTTTCAAGTGCGTCACGGCCCCTTCAATGGGTCAGACCGCCATCCGCAACTACACGCTGGGCAAGGATGTGGTATTCGACAGCTGCTTCTACAAAGGCGGCAACTACGACGTGTTCCAAGGCGAACGCCTCTCAAGCTACGATGACGAGGCGTTGGCCCAACTGGGTGCCGGATGGATTATCATAGACGATATACCTGGTGTAATGCCTGTGATGTCGGACAACGACCCCATTAATGAAGAAAGTGTCATTATAGTGGACCACCGTGACTTTAACCTTTTCTACTATGAGAATACCGGCAAGATTGACAAGGAGATGAAGGTGGAGTCCCGCCAAAGCAGCGTCTACCTGACATGGGACACCGACGGCGGCGTGATAGACCGCTTCGTGGTGCAGCGCAGGGTAGTGGGCGAAGAGGAGTGGGAGACACTCATCGACGACCTGACCGGCCTCTCCTATGAAGACACCTCCGTGAAACCGCTGGTGTGGTATGAATATAAAGTGCTCTCGGCCGTCGACTGCGAAGGCACCCACTATGAAGAGACCAACGTGTATGCAAGCGGCTGCAAGGACACCGGCATGCTCGAAGGCTACATCCGCTTCAAAGACGGCACCGGCGTGCCGGGCATCGAAGTGGAAGTGGTGGCCCAGGACGACAAGAACGTGAAAAAGGTGGTGACCACCGACACCAACGGTCACTACGTGGTGGATGAGCTTCCCTATATCGACCGCAAACCCACCACCTATGATGTGGCGCCCGTGAGCGGCCAGCCCATCACCATCGAGCCCACCGGCTTTGCCGTGACCTTCGACGGCAACTACAACTACCGCCAGGCAGGCGACATCACCGTTACCTCGGGCTACCGCTTCTCCGGCTACGTGATGTACGACAACACCAACATACCGGTGGAGGGCGCCCGCTTCATGGTGAACAACTATGAGGTACGCAATTCGTCGGGCCGCCCCGTGCAGACCGACCACCAAGGCAAGTTCACCTTCTATGTGAACAACGGCGACAACGTGATACAGGCCTTCAAAGACGGCCACAAATTCTACAACCAAGGCTACTACAAGAGCGAAAAGGGATACAACTTCACCCAAGACGTAGACCAGATCTACTTCTACGACGAGACCAAGGTGCACCTCATAGGCCGCCTGGCTGGCGGTGACGACCAGGGCAACCTGCCCCTGGGCAACAACCTGTCGCGCAACAACCTGGGCGAGAATCTGAAGATGGTGCTCACCCTGGAGGGCGACAACAGCTCGTGGCTCTACTACGACAACCTGAACCCCGACAAGACCACCCACGACACCACCTACGTGCACGCGCTCAACGATGGCAACAACACCTACCAGACCAAGGTGCACACCACCCGCAAGCGCATCGAGGTGACGCCCGACGTGCATACCGGCGAGTACAGCATCCTGCTGCCGCCCGTGAGATGGAAGGTACAGCAGGCCTACTGCGAGGGCTACCCCACCCTCTTTGCCACCGGCAAGGTGAGCGAGGTAATCGACCTGACCGACAGCATCACCCCCCACAGCGACACGTATGAGGGCACCTGGATGACTTATGGCGGCCATGAGCTGCACGACATAACGGTCAGCTACGACGCCATCTACAACTGCATCTACCATGCTCCCATCGAGGTGGACTACCACCAGATGAGCTACGACGACTTCACCTACTACGGCGACCGCTACTACAGTTTCGCCAATGTGGACGGTACAAAAGAGAAGATAGCCCTGGCCTACAAGACCGAGGTTCCCAGCACCACCCCCAATGACACCGTGAAGCACTACCGCACGGATTACACCTTCGGTTATCCCGTGTTCAGTGTGGAAAGGAAATACCAGTTCAGGGTGAGTGCCGTGGAGCGCTACTACTGGAACAACCACCCCTATACCGACACCATAGATGTGGTGAAACTGAGCGGCGGCAAAGTAATCGTGCACAACGGCATGGTGAGCACCACCCACAAGGAAGAGGTGGAACTCGACGAAAAGGGCAACGGCTATGTATACCTCAGGGCCGAATCGCTGCCCTATTCGCTAAAAGAGGCACAGGCCCTGCGCACCGTATCGTGGACACTCGAGATGGACGGTGTGACCTATGAGGGCAAACCGCTGCAAGCCTACGTGCTCAACATCTACGAGCGACCGGGTGCCAACGACATCATGACCATGACCCATCCCATCCTGTTCGACATCCTGCGCGACCCGCCGGGAGGCGGCAGCACGGCCACTCTGAGCAAGGGAGCCACCCTGACCTACAGCTACCAGATGGACATGTCGGTCAAGGGCGGTCTGAATCTGACACTCTCACGAGGCACCAAGCTTGACAACTACTACGGCACCGTGGCAGCTCCCGGCGGCACCGGCGGCACCGCCGGCATCACACAGGGTGGCAGCCAGACCTTCAACGTGAGCCACGACCTGGCCATCAGCGGCGGCGGCACACGCGCCTTCACCTACACCCTGCAGACCACCGAGGACATCACCACCAGCAGCAGCGCCACCATGGTGGGCGGCGACGGCGACGTGTACATCGGTCTGGAGGAACTGGCCTTCGTACGCACTGCCAACACCATACGCGCCATACCCGACAGCATATTCCAGCAGATGGGCGGCGTGCTGGCCACCGGAAGAGCCGTGGAGATAGCCAAGGGCACCGGCGAGAACGGCAAAGCCTACCACCTGGTGCGCGATGAGTCGCTCACCTATGGCAACCGTGTGAAGTCTACCTTCCACCACAGCCAGAAATATATCGTGAAACAGCTCATTCCCTCCTTCGTGAAACGGTGCAAGGAGCTCATGTTCACCGGCACGCTGCAGGAGGCGAAGACCCTGGCCGACCAGAAGGGCGAGCCGGTGTATCTGGCACTCGTGCCCGCGAGCAGCAGCGACTTCGGCACAATAAACCTCAAGAACGACGAGGTATACTACTACACCGACCGCATGCCCGACGAGGATGGCATGAGCTACCGCATCGTGCTGCCGAGCAGCTACACCGACAGCGACCATCCCACCGACTCCATCCAACAGCTCTATAGCGACATGCTGGTATGGACTGAGATGATAGCCGGCAACGAGCGCGAGAAACTGACCGCTTCGGAACTGGTGCGAAACATCAGTTTCGACGGCGGCACCACCATCAGCTACAGCGAGAACTTCACAAGCAACTACTCCCTTAAGGAGAACATCTTATATCCTTGGGGAGGCGACGAGTTCGGCAAGGTAGAGGAGGTGCTGAGCAATGCGGTGATCACCTTCGGTCCTGAAGTAGTGAACGCATTGCTCAAATTGGTCGGGAAAAACAAAACGTCATCGGGCAGCGTAACAGGCACCAAAGAAAATACCGAAGACCCCGACTTCACCATCCAGATGAACTTCCAGGGCTCTAAATTAGAACTGGGATGGAAGATGGTGGCCAGCTACAACAACAAGCCCTCCTGGAGCCAGACCGAGGCCTTCAACAGGAAAGAGAGTTTCAAACTGAGCATCGCCAACAAGTGCCATCTCGACATCGATGTGTACTATGTGAAGCCCGTCCGCCCCGACGGCGAGGAGATGAGCCTTACCGATGTGTTCACCGGTGAGAATTTCTTCGACCTGGTAGACTACGACGAGGAATACCTGAAGCGCCACATGAAGATGGAACACCTCCACTTCGCACGCAGCTTCGTGTACCGCACCCGCGGCGGCGCCACCGCCAAGCCCTGGGAGGATGCACGCAAGACCATCTTCTATCAGCCTGGTTCGATTATCGACGTGCGCACCAAGAAGGTGCAGAACCCGGGCATCAGCATGGACAAGCAGAGCGTGAGCGGTGTGCCCGTGACAGAACCGGCACGATTCAATCTCTATCTCACCAACGAGAGCGAGGAGCCCACTGCCTCTTCGGGCGGTCTCTCCTTCTTCACGCTCTATCAAGACGAGATAAGCAATCCCCACGGCGCCAAGCTCATGGTCGACGGCGCTCCCCTCACCGGAACCGGCCGCACCGTACAGATCAATCCCGGCGAGGTGACCCAGAAACTGCTGGAGGTGTATACCGGCGACGAGTTCGACTACGAGGGACTGAAGATAAGCCTGCGCGCCCTCGACGACTACGAAGACATCAAGACGGTGGCCTTCGACGTGCACTACAAGCGCGAGGCGGGAGGCATCGACATCGCATCGCCCGGCGACAAATGGCTCATGAACACCGATGCCGCCTACGACGAGAAGCGCGGCTACTACCTGCCCGTGACCATCACCGGCTTCAATGTGAACCAGACCAACTTCGACCACATCGAGTTCCAATACAAGGAAAGCGCACGCGGCGATGACTACTGGACCAACCTGTGCTCCTACTATGCCGACTCTACCCTGATGGCGAAAGCCAGCGGCACCAAGGCCATGATAGCCGAGAACGGCGACATCGTGACGAAATTCTACGGCGATGAGGTGGTCATCGAGAAAGCCTACGACCTGCGCGCCGTGCTCTACGTGCGCAACGGCAACAGCTTCATCACCTCGTCGTCCAAAGTGCTGAGCGGCATCAAGGACACCCGCCGTCCCACCCTCTTCGGTGTGCCCGAGCCACGCGACGGCATCCTCGACGACGGCGAGAACATCGTGTTCAACTTCTCCGAGGACATTGAGTACAACTACCTGAAAGAGACAGCCCACTTCGAGGTGAAAGGTGAGCTGAACAGCGACAACGTGACGGAAGACGTGGCACTCTACTTCGACGGCAACAGCGGTATAGAGACCGAGGCCACGCGCAACTTCAACGGCAAGAGCCTGACCCTCGACATGAAAATCAAGCCCGACAGCACCGGTCGCGACATGCCGCTCTTCTCCCACGGCACCGACGGCAAGAAGCTGCAACTGTGGTACACCGCCGACAAGCGGCTCAAGGCCGTGGTGGGCACCAACCAGTATACCTCGAAAGAGAAAGTGGAGTCGCAAGGCTTCTCTCACGTGGCCATGGTAATCCGTCAGCCGGAAAAAGCTGCCGACCCCTGCACGCTCGAGCTCTACAAGAGCGGCGAGAGGCTCGACTCCTTCCAACTCGACGAAGCCTACACCGGCAGCGGCCCGCTCGTTCTGGGCAGCACCAACGAGACGGTGAAGGCCAAGCGCAAGAAATACCAGGGACGCATGATGGAAGTGCGCCTGTGGTACCGCGCACTCACCGGACAGCTCATCGGCAGCACCTACGGCAACACACGGCTCTCCGGCTATGAGATGGGCCTCGTGGACTACTACCCGATGAATGAGGGCTACGGCAACTACGCCCTGGACAAGGCACAAGGTGCCAACATACTTCTCGAGAAAGGTGTGGCATGGGCCATGCCGCAAGGCATGTCGCTCCACCTGGAGTTCGCCGACAAGGGCATCGCGCTCAACCAGAACGCCATCAACCGCACAACCGAGCAAGACTACACCCTCATGTTCTGGTTCAAGACCAGCCAGAAAGGCCGCGGCGCGCTGCTGAGCAACGGTTGGGGCAAGGCAGAGGACAAAGGCGCCAAGAACCAGTTCTTCATCGGCTTCGAGGCCGACGACCTGAAATACCGTTCCAACGGTAGGGAGATACTGGTGCCCGGCTACTTCTGCGACGATGCATGGCACCACTACGCCATGACCGTGAACAGAGCCATGAACGTATGCAACATCTATGTAGACCACGTGCTGCGCTCCTCCTTCGAGGTGGACACCCTGGGCGGCATCAGCGGCGGTTATCCCATGATAGGCGGCTGCTACTACACCCGCACCGTCGACGGTAAGGACGTGGTACTGGACAGCAAGAACTACCTGGCCGGCAACATCGACGACCTGTGCCTCTTCGAGCAGGCACTGCCCACCACCCTCATCCGCACCATCGCCACACGGAGCCCGGAGGGCGACGAGGCCGGACTGGTAACCTACCTGAGCTTCGAGCGCCAGGAGCGCCAGAAAGACAACTCGATCATGTATGTGCCGTACGTGTACAGCAAGAAGATATACAAAGACGAGAACGGCAATGTGGTATACCAGAAGGATCCTGAGACCCAGCTGCCCACCACCACGCCGCAACGCGACTTCCCCTTCGACAGTTCGGTGACGAAAGAGGATGTGCTGAGCCACATCGACCAGGGGCTCGGTGCGCCGGTGCGCCCCTACATGGAACTGCACAACCTGAACTTCAGTTTCGTGGGCCGCGACAACCAGCTGCTCATCAACATCAACAACAGCGACGAGAAGATCAACAAGCGCAATCTCTATGTGACGGTGAGGGAGATACCCGACAAGAACGGCAACACCCTCGCTTCGGCCGCCACCGCCCTCTACTTTGTAGACCGCAACGCACTGCGCTGGAACGAGCGCACCCTGCGCCGCACCTTGACCTACGGCGAGGGTGACACCTTCGAAGTGATGATAGAGAACAAGAGCCAGGCCATGCACACCTACGAGATATCCAACTATCCCAAGTGGCTCACCGTGACGCCTGCCGCCAACACCATCGACCCCACCGAGCAACAGATTATCACCTTCACCGTGAACAAACATCTCAACGTGGGACAGTATGACGAGATTATCTATCTGACCGATGAGAACGGACTCGCCGAGCCGCTGTCGCTCAGTGTTATCGTAGAAGGTGTGGCTCCCGACTGGACCGTGTCGCGCGACCTGCGACAGTACTCCATGGGTGTGACCGCCCGCGTGCTGCTCAACGAGGAGATTGATGCCGACGGCAGAGACATTGTGGGAGCCTTCGACATCAACAACGTATGCCACGGCGTGGCCAACATCACCAAGGACGAGATCACCGGCGAGAGCATGCTCTACATCACGGTCTACGACAGCATCGCCACCGACACCGGGAAAGAGATCTTCTTCAAACTCTGGCGTTATACCACCGGCAGGGAGATGCTGCTCACCGCCTGGGAGCCCGACCAGAGCAAGATTATGAGCGTCACCTTCTCACCCTCAAGAGTGTACGGCTCATCGAACAAGCCTATCGTGCTGAAGGGCGGATCGGAGTTTGTGCAGACCATCCACCTCGAGAAGGGATGGAACTGGGTGTCGTTCTCAGTGGCCACCGAGCGGTTCTCCAACATCAACAGGCTGCTCAACGCCTTCCCCTGGCAGAACGGCGACATCATCACCGACAACAACTCCGGTGCCACTATGGTCTACGCCGACAACCAGTGGAACATCTCCGACTATAAGAAAGAGCTCGTGCTCAGTCCGGAAATTTCCTACTGCGTGAAAGTGCAGAAAGATATCGATGTCCAGATAGCGGGCTTCCTGCTCAAAGACAAGTTAGACCGCACCATCCATGTGGGCAACGGCTGGAACAGCATCGGCTACACGCCCATCATCAACCTGACCGTGGAAACCGCCCTAACCGACTACTACGACAAAGCCAAGGACGGCGACATGATCAAGAGCCATGACGAGTTTGCCATCTTCACCGAAGAAGCCACCGGCAGAGGACGTTGGAAGGGGAACCTGCAGTATATGAAGCCCGGCGAGGGATACATGCTGCTGAGACAGGACAACAGTGAGACCTCGTTTGTCTATCCCTTCTACGAACCCGGCAGCACCTTCATCGACGAGGCCGTGTTGGCTCCCGAGATGAAAGCCGTGGAGACGGGCATGAGCACTACCATGACGCTCTCGGCCACCGCCACAGGTATCGACATGCTGCCTGGCGACCGCCTCCTGGCCTATGCCGACGGCGAGCTGCGGGGCGCCGGCACCCTCTCGGCCGACAGCCTCTTCTATGTGAGCATCAGCGGCGACAAGCGACAGCCGCTCTGGTTTGCCATAGAGCGCGAGGGCGAGATAGTGGCCACCACCATGGAGGTGATGACCTATGAGGCCAACGCCGTGGTGGGACAGCCCGCCAAGCCTGCCAGCATCGACTTCGCCCGCCGCGAGACGGTGAGCCACGGCTGGTACACGCTCGACGGTATCAAGCTCAACCACCGTCCCACCAAGAAGGGCGTGTATATCTACAATGGCAAGAAACATGTAGTGGAATAAACTAAAAAACAATAGTTTGAAGAATAATGAAGTATAGTGTTATTTTGTCAGCACTGCCTCTGGCATGCCTCATGGCATGCCTGCAGGCGTGCTCGACCGACGAGGACGGGGGCGTGGCCGAAGAGCCCGCAGTACAGAACCACGCCATCAAGTTCAGCGTAAAGGAAAGACCGCTCGGCGGCTCCCCTGTGCAAAAGGGCATGAGGCGCTCGCCCGAGACCACACTGGACAATATCTCTGTGTTCAGCCTCTCCTATGTAGTGGATAACAGCTCTGGTGAGAGCAAGAAAGTGACCAAAGTCGTTGACGGCAACACCTACACTTGGGAGGGCGATGCCGCCTGGCCGGCCAATTATGTGAACGGGACGAAAGCCGACACAAAAGTGGCCTGGTATGCGCATACCGTAAACGGCAGCCACTGTGAGGAACAATTCGCCTATGAAGGCAGGCCCTTTGTCTACTTCACCGTCGAGGAGAATGCCGAGGAAACCGGCGACCTGCTGGTGGCTCAGACCACAAAATCATTCAACGAATGCAAGGACAGCGAAGGCAACGCCCAACTCCATCTAACTTTTAACCACGTCTGCGCCGCCGTTCAATTCTACATCAGCAAGACGGCCTCACTGGCCGACTATAAAGTGGAGGTAAAGAATGTGGTATTGCACAATGTGGCAAGAAAAGGTTATTGCTATCTCAACAATAATAATTATGAATGGGAGCCCGATTATGAGGATGACGACAGCCCTATGACCTATTTCACCATCAAGGCTTTCAAAGACAATACAGATTCTTACCTTACCGTAACGGATACCCCACAAGTGCTGGGTGTTGAGGGCGACTACCTATTCCTCATCCCCCAGACACTGACAGGATGGGACAAGGAAGGTACGCCAAGCGACTGCTATCTGGAGATAGACTGCAAGATAGCAAAAGACGGAAATACTATACACAATGGGCCGGCCTACATCTCTTTCAGTGCGACACTGGAGCAGAACTACATTCATCCTTTCAACATCAAGATAGGTACCGGTCTGCGTAATGGGAATGGTGAAAAGATTATCCAATAAAAACTGAAAGACATGAAGATTTACTCAACACCTGCAATAGAGACTGTTTCCTTAAGTGTTGGACACACCATTATGCTGGACGGCACGCTCAGTATGAATAATATGAACCAGAAACCGATGGAAGATGTGGGCGGCGACGAAGCCAATGAAAGCCCCATTTGGGACGAATCATAAAGGCAGCCCTACAACCAAGCGAAGCGCATTTCCCTCAAAGGTGGTGCGCTTCACTTTTTCAAAAGACCATAACTGCATACGTCCCTTTAGCTCCCTTCAACTTCCCTATCAATCCCCCCATCTTTAATCTTAATCTTTCATCTTTAATCTTTAATATATACTAAGTCCATGCTCACGACAGTAGTCGATAGCGGGCTGATATCCTTGGGCAGTGGCCTTGTGAATCCACTTCAGACCCAAGGTCTTATTCTGTGGCACTCCCGTTCCCGTAAGCAGGAACCATCCTGTAGCAAACTGTGCCTGCGGGTCGCCTCCCTGAGCAGCCAGTTCATACCAGAAAGCGGCTTCGGTCACGTCTTTCTCGGCACCATCGCCGTTCCAATGCGCTGCCCCAAGATTTTTCTGTGATTGGATATGACCCTGAAAGGCAGCCTCTCTGTACCAAAGATAAGCTCTGTGATGGTCGGAGGCAACGCCCTGACCAAGATAGTAGGCATTGGCCACGTTCACCTGAGCCTGCTTGTCGCCCATATCAGCAGCCTTGAGATACCATTCGAAAGCTTTCGCCAGGTCTTTTTCCACACCCTCGCCCTTGAAATAGCACTCCGCCACATTGAAGATGCCGTATACATCACCCAGCTCAGCCGCTTTCATATACCATAGGAACGCTGTCTCCAGATTCTGCACCACGCCCGTGCCCCGCCTGTAGCATACACCCAGGTTGTTCATTGCCTTGGCATCGCCCTCATAGGCGGCCTTGCGGTAAGCATCAGCCATGTTTCTGTCTTTCTGCATGGGAACGTAACGATAAGTCGTACAAAAATAATGATTTTTAGGGAAAAATTGCA
>JAEEGL010033121.1_pt1 | contig 32776 bp, 24 predicted proteins | sample 9134231 | NCBI WGS metagenome assembly JAEEGL01 (sample SAMN16246548, study PRJNA631951) | gut metagenome | biome: gut microbiome; feature: rumen; material: fiber-attached | host: Bos | place: Iran: Karaj | collected 2018-10
AGGATCTCGTGATCGCCGCGCGCTTCTTCAACTGTCTCAGTTGACTTTTTCCAGTCATCCTCCGCCGTGATGTTGTATCCCGTCGCGCCGACGATCGCCGTTTTGAGATTTGCCGTCGCGCTTTTTTCGTATGTATCGGCGACTTCTCCGCGGATGATCCTGTATTCGGTCCCCGCTGGCGTGACTATCACGCTTTTCTTGGATTCCGCGCTGCCCGGAGTGGTCGTGTCGCCCGGCTCTCCCGTTACGCCGCAAGCCGCCGCCGCGACTGTTGTCACGGCGGCGAGCGCGGATACTATTATTTTTTTAATGGTATCTTTCATCTGAGTTTAATGGATCTTAAGGAAATTGTCGACAAAAGTCCTGCAATAAATTATCAGTCCTGGCGATTCTTATAATCAGTCAAGGGCAAGGAATTTATTTACAAGAGTCTGCAATTTGACTTCAACGTTCGCTCTTTGTTTAGCAAAAGACGACGCGAAATTTGTTTTTCCCGACGCGGTCATATTACGAAGAGTCTGAGAAACGAAATTAGTATAATCACAATAAATCCACGCTGTGTCGAGCATAAGATTTTTGTGCATCATATCTATGATCTGTCCGTCTATTTCATCCTCAAAATACCTGTGTTTGAGAACTTCCTCATAATATACCGGGAAAACGTCTGTTTGCCCCACGTAAGCCATTGCCTCAAGAACCGCCGCCGAAGCATTCGGATTGAGACATGTATTGGGAAGAGCAAAAACTGTCAGCTGATCTTCACAGTATGAATAATAATTCTCCTGCGATTCATCGTATTTAGGGAAAGGAATGATTCCGTACGGATCTTCCATGTCCCTCATAAAATCGTATTCGCACTGCCATGTCTGTGAATGACAGAATATTATGTGCGACTCTGCGAATCCTCTCAGGTTGTGATCGATCGACCACGTTCCCTCGGAATCAAAGCATATTTCATGAAGCTTTTCAAGGACCGTCTGGTATTTTGCCTCGTCGACTGCAATCACAGGTAGATTGTTTTCATCCCTGCCGAAAAGCATGATGTCGCATGACGACGTAAATCCGTCAATCTGGTTTCCGTTGAACAGATTCAGACCGTAAAAATCATTAATGCTTGCTTTACCGTCTTTATCGAGATCTTCATAGAACATTTTCCCGATCTCAATTTCCTTGTCGAGCGTCCATACGCCGTTCTTAACCATCTGATACGGATCTTCGACGTTATACGATTCGACAAGTTTCTTGTTGAATAATATCGAGAACATCATCCGAATCGAGCCGGTAGCCGCAGAACCGGTGATAGTATATATTCCCTTTCCGATCTGCGATTTCTCGATATAATACTGTGACCAGTAGTCGGCTTCAAGATCAATGTTTGTTATCTCGGGATCCAGATAGTTCAGGAAGTAGCCTTCACTGGCGCGCGGCGCAACCATATAGAACGATGACGTAAATACGTCATACGTATGATCGCCTCCGGTTATGAGCGGAATTATTATATCAAAAGGGCCGTGTGCTGAGTTTGAGCCGTGAGTTTTGTCGCACTCAATTTCAACATTCAGCATATTTTCAATTTTTAATTCTCTTGCCCAAGTCGCCGAGTTGATTTTTGTCCCGTCATCAGCTTCAACAAACAGTTCGTTTGCATGCTTTGAATCGTCACGGGCCATAAACCGGATCGTTGTGCCTCCGAGATTGACTTTTTCGATCGGATTTTTAACAGGCTTGTCGCTATCGTCTGAGCCGGAATCACCGCTGTCCGTTTTCGACCCGTTTTGCGGTTTAGCGGTGGTATCCGAAGGATCCGACGGGTTGACGGTACATGCGACTGCAAGCAGAATTAGCAGAACGGTCAATATAAGTGAAATTATCTTTTTCAATTTTTTAACCTTTTTTTTACCAAATCAGGGATGACAGTGCTATATGTCATCCCTGATTTACTACTGATTGTTCTTAGTGATTATCTGTCTTTTTTTCTGGCAATGATTGTTACAGGAACAATCGACGCAACGATGGCGAGGACCGCAGCAGAGGTGTAGTCAGCCGTCGTGGGGTTGTCGCCTCCGGCAGGAGGATTACCGGCAGCCGCAGCAGTTCCGGAAAGTGTCACGATGCCGCAAACGCTCGGGTTCTGCCAGGCCTTATCGATATCATCATTCCATGCAACGCACATGCAACGACTCTGCTCTTTTGAATAGTTGTCCTGATACTGGATATCAAAGGAGAAACTAAGCCCTTCGGCGACGGTAACACCAGCGCCGGCTCCGTTAAGATTAACTTTGGCTTCGAGGACATATCCGTCGCTGAGCTTCTTTGTCTTATACTCCTCAACAACGTCAGCGTAGTTTCCGCCCATTTCAACCCAGTTTGCGCTGAGAACGTTCGCGGAGAAGATGCACTGCTTGCCGCTGTATGCCGTAAGATCTGTTCCGGTGGGTTCGATATGTACCTGCCAGCAGTCGGTGTCGTCAATGTTGGTCTTGTTGCTCGTGGAAGCCTTGGTGTCTTCTTCCGAGAGCATGGTGGTGTCCTTCATGAACATATAAAGGTAAAGGAATCCGTCGGAATCCCATGTTCCCTGCCACCAGCCGCGCGAGCCCTGATCGCCGTACAGCGCATATCCCGAATCAGCATTAAATCTGATAGTCGGAGTTTTGACAGTGTCGATGAGGTTCTTCGTGCCGTTCTGATAAATGTCGTCATACTCGCCGTCAATTACTGCTTTGCCCTTATTCAAGGATGCAGTACGACGTTCTGTTGACGTAGCAAATATCGACATCGAAAGTGATGCGACAAGTGCAAGCACAAGCGCGATTGCTATTGTTTTTTTCATGGTTTTTAACCCTTTCTTTAATCCGGCATTGCCGGTTAATACATTTTAAGGCGAACAATATGTTTTATTGTTCTATTGCCCTGAGCGAGACGAAGTTGAGCTCAGGGCAAAGGGGGTACCCCCTTTGCGGACTTATGACCGTTTTTTCACGGTATGCACAATAAATTAAACTCTTTAATTTACGACCGCATTATACCACACGGCCGCGGTTTTGTCAATAGGTTGGAATTAATTTATTCAAAAAATTAATTCGAAGGACACAAAATCCGACCCGATCGGCTGAAAAACGCTCTTTCAGCCCTGTTTTTCGAGATGCCCGACAACAGCTCTGCCGAATCTGCGGCCGAGCTCCGCCATAGCCACGGCGTCATAATGGGCGTAATCGTCATTGTCCCGGTCGTAGCTGAGGTCGTACGTATCGAAATAATACGCGTTTTCGTGAGATTCGGTATATTCTTTTTTGATGGCGTTCATCCGAGCGCGATTCTGCCTGTACGATGAGATGCCAGCCTGCACGACCGCCATGCCTCCGGAATAAATATAGTCTCCAAAGCGGTTCTCTATCTCCGTAATGAGGCGCGAAAAACGGTTGTTGTAATTGTCCATCCAGAAGTCGGATCCGCTGTCCGTCTCTCCCTGCATCCAGCAGAAGCCGACTATGCGCGGTTCAAGGCCCTTGTCCTCCAGCTCGTTGAGCCCTTCGCCGATATAGTATAAAAGATGGCTGAGAAGCTGTCCGTTGCCGTCGCCTTTGACCCAGTCGGTACACAGACAAGAACCGCCCGTCGCGTCCTTGATAATGTAAGTGTTTTCATCCGGAAACGCCTCTGAGAAAACCTCGGCCATTCCGAGCTCGGGGCCAAAATTATGGCTGTAAACGCCCATGCCGGGCTTTGCGCGGACAAATTTTTTCGACGCCCTGGCTTCGCCGGCTATATACGGATTGACGCTGTTCATAATGAAGACGTTTTTTATGTCATAAGAGTATTTTTCGCGCGTCGCACCGTCAAGGAACTGAAAGACCGTGTAGCCGACAGCGTTCGACTGACCGGACAGGATCACGACGTTAACATGATTGTCAACGGCGGGGGCTTCCGACGTTAAAGAGGCTGAAGATGATTCACCTTCCGTCTGTTCTTCTAAGTTCCCTTTTCCGCCGCACGAAACAGAAAGCGTCAGAAGCGAGACAAGTATTATAAGAGAAATGACTTTTTTCATGTTCCGAACCTTTCAAATTTCAGCGTCCCGTCGGCATTCTGGGTTGCCTCATACATCTCGATATGTCCGCCGTAACCGTATCCGGGATCGAGAACGAAGCCGGAGAAAACCGTTCTGCCGTTCAGAACCGCCGCCTTAGGCACTCTGAACGAGCGGTCGACAATTATCCCGCCGTCCTCCGGCTCTGTCCACGGACCAGCCGGCGTGTCTGAAAACCTGTATCTCGCTGTACCACCGAGACTGAAAACGAGATAATACCTGTTTCCCATCCTGAACCAGTCGGAGCATTCCGGCTGATCGGTATCCTTTCCCGCCAGAATGAACGGCTCATGCTGTTCCCATGTCTCGAGATCGGCTGACGTGAGATGCGCAAGCGCCCCGTCGGTGCCGACGGACGACGTGACGAGCATATGGAAAACGCCGTCATCAGTTCGAAAAAGCTTTGGATCACGTGCCGAGACCGGCTCGTAAGGGGCGGCAAGCGAAAAGTATTTCCCGGTTTTTCTGAAATGTCTGCAGTCTTCGCTTACGGCGCACGTCAGCTTCGCCGGAGTGCCGTCACACATCCTCACGGCGTAGAACGCGTAATAAATTCCGTTGTGTTCAATTACCGAACCGGTGCAGATCGAACCCTCCCACTGTTCTTCTATTCCAATCGCCATCGGCTCGGTGTGCCACATCCTGCCGTCAGACGTCGATATCTGTGCCCACTGATGGGCTCCCAGGCCGTATTTGCTTCTGTGATGTCGCCTGTCGTACAGGAAAAACAGGCGGTATCGCCCGTCCTTCGGGTCGGTGAAAGGCATACAGTCGCCGCAAGATGAATCGGTTCCCTCGGGTCTGAAAGATGATATATCGGTAAAAAACCGGTCGTCACCGGTCAGAAGGTGCTCATCGTCAAGTGAACATCCCCCGGCTATCTGAATCTCGCCGCGCGTAAGGAAAAGCTCCTCCGGCGCAAAACCGACGGGCCATTCCTCGTCGCAAAGCTCTTTGCCGGAATAAAGCGCAAGGCGGGCCCCGCTGAAGCAGAGACTCATTTCACCTTTTCTGACAGTGCTGAGCGTCAGATATTCCCTGCTTCTGCCACCGCCGAAAGGCGTGCTGAAAGAAAAACGTGCAGAAATTTTAACACCGTCACCGTAAGCGGCGGAAAGGAAGACAGTCCCGTCAGGTTCGGCTATTTCAAAATCTCCGTCGAACAAAATCGTCCATTTTGGCGGCAGACCGAGCTTGATCAGACCGTTCTTGGCAGAATAAACATTCATAAAATCACCAGAAAATTAAAATATTTAAGCTTTGGCATTATACCACACAAAGGCATAGTTGTCAAGCTAGCGGTGAACGGAAAAAGCATCCGCGGAACTCCGCGGATGCCCGTAAAACTATTTGTCTTCCCCGTCCGGCATGCTGTCGCCCAGATGGTATTCAGGAAGCGTGTCGTCGAACTTTTCGCGCTTCGTGATCGGCCCGAGAATCATCGACGGGACATAGTTTTCGTCATCGAGATCGATCTCTATCTTCTGCGCCTGAGTTTCTTTTTTGTCGTGTGAGCCGCGCTTTCTGCGACGGTTTTTTCCGCCTTTGCGCGATCCCGTGCTTTCGGCGGAGCCGTCAACTATGATCATAACCCGGCGGGAGGAATCTTCGCCTATCGAGTTTGTTGTCACGCCGTCGATACCCTGCACCTCCGAATGAATGATGCGTCTCTCATACGGCGACATAGGCTCGAGCGTAACGTTAACGCCGGTCCTGAGCGCCCGTTCGGCGGTTCGCCTTGCGAGACGGCGGAGCGTCTCCTCGCGCTTAACGCGGTAATCCTCCACGTCGAGCGTGAGACGTGTATATCCGGGATCATCATCCTCGGTTCTGCGGTTTGCGGCAAGGTTTGTCAGATGCTGGAGAGCATCGAGCGTTTCTCCGTGATGCCCTATCAGCACGCCGGCGTCCTCGCCGAAGATATTTATGGAATAGTCGCGTTTCTCGCCGTCCGCCTGCTTAAGTTCGGCGTCGGCATAAATGTCCATGTCGCGGATGACCTGTCTGACGAACTCGAGTCCGTTCTCCCTCGCCGGCGTGACGTAAACGACCTTTACGACGGCATCGCTGTCGCCTATGCCGAGGAACCCCTTTTTTGGTTCGTCTACTATTTCGTACGTCACATCGGTCACGGGGACGCCGAGTTCCGCGGCTCCGTTTTCCACCGCCTCGTCAACTGTCTTTGCGGTGACCGTTGTTTCCTTTTTCAATTCTAACTCCGTTGTGTTTTACTAGTCTTTGAGCTTGGCCGGAGGGATCACCCCGCCGTCGTCGCCCTTTCCGGATTTGTCTTCGCCGTCTCCGGTTTCGTCTTCCTCTTCAGGAAGCAGATCTATGCGGTGGGCGGCGATTTTGCCGGACGATTTTTTGCGGTCGATGCGCTCGACCTTCGAGCCCTTGCTGTAAAGCTCTCTCGAAGCCGCCTTGTAGTCCTCATCGGTAAACTCCGGGAACGGATACATAAGCTTCAGAACGAACTGCTGAACAATCGCGAGTACACTCTGATAAATCCAGTACAGCACGAGAATAGCCGGAACCTGGAAGGCGATGAACGTCGTGATTGCGGGCATCGTGAACTGAAGGATCTTTGTCGAAAGCTCCGCGTTCGGTGAGTTTTCCGATTTCGGCGGCTGATACATCAGCTTTTTGTTTATCCAGATTGAAGCGAGCGAAACTATAAGGTTTATACCCGGCAGGATCCAGAGTAGGCTCGGTTTGGATATAGAGGCGTATTCCGAAAGATCGATCGCCCCGCCGAAAAGAGTGAAATCGGTGAGATCTTTTTCGGTAAAATCATCGCTGAGCATATTTTCGCCGCGGAAAGCGTCTATACCGTTAAGCCGGATTATTTTGACAATATCAATTCCGCTGCGGAATGTGACCGTCGACTTCTTATCGGTGTCTTCCTTGATTTTCTCCGCGTTGGACCCCAAGGTCTTAATGACGTTTTCGTCAAGGCCTTCGGTTTTCAGTTCACCGCTGTTGTACAGCTCGCAGATATGGTAGGATATATTTGATATATTGTCTTTCGGGACGTGGCTTATGAACCTCAGGGGATTCAGGACCACCTGATACACCGCGAGAACGATTATGAGCGTGAGTATCATCGGGAGGCATCCGCCGTACGGGCTGTAATGCTCCTCCTGATAGAGCTTCATGAGCTCTTCGTTCATCTTCTGGCTGTTGTTTGCGCCCGAATAGCGATTGCGCAGCGCCTGTTCCTTCGGCCTGATCGACGCCTGCTTGACCATGTTTTTCTGTTGCTTTATTCCCACGGGGAAAAGAATCAGCTTGGTCACGAGCGTGAAAATGAGAAGCGCCCCTGCGTAGTTCGGAATGAGCTTGTAGCAGAAACTCAAAAGATATCCAAACGGAATGGCGATAAAATCAAACATTATCTGGATTTGCCTTTCGGTAAATTATTTGTCCCGTCCTTCTGTCGCTTCTGCGCCGGAACGGACGCCTCTTTTCGGGACGTAGTCGATGCCGCCTTTGCTGAACGGGTTGCATCTGAGGACCCTCCAGGCGGCAAGTGCCCCTCCGCGGAAAACTCCCCACTCGTTTATCGCGTCAATCGCGTATGAGGAACATGTCGGATAGTATTTGCAGCACGGTCTGCGCTTGAGAGGCGACAGCGCGCGCTGATAGAACCTTATGAGTCCGATAAAGAGCTTTTTCATGTCTCCCCGCCTCCGATGAGCCCGAGCTTTTCAAAGGCGCGTTTAATGTGCAGATACATTTCACCGGACGTTGCCCCGAGCGCGCCGCCGCGCGCGGACATAACTATGAGATTTCCCGTCCTTATCATGCTTTCGGAGGCCAGTCTGCGATAGCCCTCGCGCATTATTCGCCGGCAGCGGTTGCGCTGAACTGCGCCGCCGAGTTTTTTCGGCGAAGAGAATCCGATCCTGTTGAGATATTCCTTGCGCGGATTCTCGTTCATCAATCTTTTCGCCGCGTAATCGCGCAGAACGAAAACACCGACAAGCGGCGTTACGTATCTTTTCCCCTTTTCGTACGTTTTAACAAAAAGGTGGTTTTCCTTAATCGCGAATTCTTTCACGGCAGACCCGCCCGGGCGTCAGTGCGTAAGTCTGATTCTGCCCTTGGCGCGTCTTCTCTTGAGCACTTTGCGCCCGTTTGCGGTGCTCATTCTTTTTCTGAATCCGTGTTCCTTGGACCTGTGGATTTTCTTGGGCTGATATGTTCTGAGCATGTTTTCATCTCCTTGTCAATTTGTCAAACGCATAGGCGCGTAGCTTATATTATACCTCGCTTTTTTTCTTTTGTCAAGTACTTTTTGAGCGCTTCAAAAAAATCCGTGGCGTGGTCCGCCACGGATTTATCAGGTTCACCGTTTTACAACAAACCGGTCGGTTTTTTCAAACACTTTGCAGAAGCTTTCATAATCAGTTCCCGAATCGTGGTTCCACGTTTTCTCGGCAAGCGCGGGAACGAGCCGGCGGACAATTTCAAACTCAATTCTGTCTCCTTCTGCGTAATCCATTTTTGCAAGATTGTCTCCCCACGCGCAAATCTGTCCGCCGAGTATGCGGCTTGTCATCGGTACTGACAGGCCGCCCCTGGCCGCCGAAGCGTCCCACCAGTGGTTCCAGAAATTCACGTTCCAAGCAAAAACCTCGTCCTGTTCCCAGTGAGGAGAAGGCGCCACAACGTAAAGCGGCCTCCAGGCGGCGTTTATTACGTCAAATCCGCCGTCGAGCAGTTCCGGCGCGGTCTGATAATGGTTCTCCCACGAGAAAACGAGAACGCGCTTGTCGATTTTGCCGTTCCAGCTTTTCGGGAACCCCTCCCATACTACGGGGATCTTTCCCTTTGACAGAATCATCCCGGTGAGCCGTCGAATGTATTCGCCGTAAAGATCGCGTTCATCCTTTAGTCCGTGAGAGTCGCGCCACGCGAGGCTTTCCGGGCTTTCGTTCCATTTAGAAATCTGAGCCTCGTCGCCACCTATGTGGATCGCATCTGAATACGGAAAAAATGAAATCAGTTCATCATAGAGTTTTTCAAGTGCGTCGAAGGCCTCGTCGGTCGCCTCGATTATTCCGTTTGAACCGAATATTTCGGGGTACGCCTCGTTGAACGGTCTGCAGTGACCGGGCGCGTCTATCTCGGGAACTATCTTTATTCCCCTTGCGTGTGCGTATTCGGCGATGGATGCTATCTCATCTCGGGTATAATGTCTGCCCGGGGTGCTGAGTTTCGGGAAAATGACGCTCGGCAGAGTAAAGCTTTCATTGTCAGTGAAATGAAGCTGGAAAACGCTCATCCCATAAACCCAGAGCATATCGATATAGTCGTAGAGATAACTAACGGGATGCCACTGCCTCGCAAGGTCGAGCATTAAACCGCGCCAGGAGCTGTCCGGTCTGTCCCAGATAAGAACGCCCGGCAGAAGCAGTTCCCCGTTTTCCGCGCGCATCAGCTGAAAAATTTTTGCGAGCCCTCTGTTAGCCCCCGGCAGGCCGGACGTGTAAACCGCCACCCTGCCGTTCTCCGCGACAACGCGATAGGCGTCTTCCCCGAGCGACGGGTCGTTGATCAGCACAATGTCCCCGTCCCCTGTCATTACCTGCGGTTTAATTCCGAACGCCCGTCCGGCGTGCTCCGCAAACGGATGGAGCGCAGGTAGCAGTTCTTCGCACGCGGCGACGGTGCAAACGGCGATGCCCACGCCGCCGGGGACTGTTCCGATCTTTTTCGGTTGAGGAATCGTTTTCATTTCAGGTATCCTTCCGTAAGTTCAAGTGCAGTAATTGTATCAGCGCGGCGCTGCTTTGTCAAGCGGATGAACGCATTTTTTACGAAAACTCCACACAGCCTTTTCCCGCAACATCATTTTGTATCGTTTTCGGACATCTATTTTGAAAATACGGTAAAAAAAGATATTGATTTGCCTCCGATAGAGTTATATAATATAAAAAACAGCGCGCACCGCGCGCGAATACGTAAGTAAAAAGAAGAATACGGAGCCAGATATGAAAAAGATTCTTTCTTTCGCGGTCGCTTTGCTTATACTGCTGACCGCTGTACCTTTTACGGTTTCAGCCTCAAAGATAGCGTCCGGAGCGGTCACCGGGCAGAAGAGTTTCAGCAGAACTGAACTCAAAAACCTGTCTGGACAGAACACAGGAGTGACCCTGTCAGAGATCATAGTAAACAGCGGTGTCTGGGGCTCAAGCGAAGCAAAAATCAATTTTATCGAGTTTGATCTTTCGAACACCCACCTTTCTGTCGAGGCGGTAAACAACGGCCAGTACATAGTCAGAAAGGCAAAAGTCTCCGCGGCCGCCTCGTCGTTCAACTCCGCTAACTCCGGAAAGACCGTCCTTGCCGCCGTTAACGGCGACCTCTGGCTGGTCGAAAGCCAGTATAAGAATACCATCCAGAGCGACAAATCGCTCTGCGTGTCGCGAGGCGCTCTCATGATAGACCGCGAGGTCTGGGCGTCGGCGCAGATAGATCAGGAAAACCTCGATTCGACAACTTTCGAAAAAGGCAATCCGACTGAGGAACGCCCAGCGTTCGCCGTCACTGACACCAACCAGCCGTTTGTCGGTTCTCCCGTATTTGCCTTCGCAATGAAGGTAAACGGTAAAACTATAAACGCCGACGGGCTCAACCGTCTCCCGGCAAGGAACGCCATAATCATATACAATCAGCGCGTCGGTACATCGAACTACGCGCTTGACGACGCCTATGAGGTCGACATACTGGTTTCCGGTTCGGACGCGTTCAAAGTTAACGGCAAGGTGACCGGCACGGTATCGGCGGTATATCCGGCGAACTCGACTACACGGCCCGCGATACAGCCGGGACATCTCGTCCTGACGGCGCGCGGGAACAGACTTAACGATCTCAAAAACAACTTCACGGTCGGCAGTTCCGTCGAGATTACCTGCACTGTGACCGACAGATTCGGCTCGGTCTACACGAATATGTGGCCGAATGTTGTTGACGCGATCGGCGGCTGGATGCAGCAGCTCAACTCGAAGATCCCAGTCACGTTCAACACCCTGCAGGAAAATTATCCGACAACAATGATCGGAATAAAGGACGACGGCACCGTGGCGTTCACAACTGTTACGTCACAGACCGACAAGAGCCGTAAGGCACTCCGCTACGACCTCGCGTACCGTCTTTGCAACGAACTCGGATACAACAGCGTGTTTTATCTCGACGGCGGAGGTTCCACGACCTGCGTAACGCTGGAAAACGGCACATACACGGTCAGGAACAAATGCTCTGACGGCAGCGAGCGCGCCGTCATAAACTCCGTAGCCGTCTGCTGGAACGACACGCCGGTATGCTCCAAGCAAGGCAGTCTGAATTACATAACGAACAAGGGCGCAGACATGATCTCCGCCTCGCCGGTCCATTTCGACTACGCATGGGCTCTTTTCTCGACGAGTCTCGGATACAGCAACTCGATCGGGGCATACACGACGAAAGAATTTGACGGTGTCAAATCCTTCCAGGTGACGGCAAAAAGCGGTGACCCGTACTTCCCTCTCCATTTCACGACTCACGCTCCGGTTCAGGCGGAGGATTATCCCTATATCGTATTCAAGATAAGAACCGATCTGAACCGCTCGTCTTCTCTCAGACTGTTCCCGCAGTGCGGCACAAACGAAAGCGCTTCTGGCGACAGGACCACCGCCGTCACGCTTCAGGGAGCGAGCGCCGGCTGGCAGTACCTCGTCGTCAAGATGCAGGGTGTTAATGGCTGGACCGGCACGGTCAACAACATACGAATCGACCCGTTCGACGGCGGAGAATCGACAACAAATTCCATCTTTATCGCCGGAGTGACGCTGTGCAAATCTCTCGAGGAAGCAAACAGGGTTAAGGACGGCAGGCTTCCGGAAGGCGCAATTTACGACAGCCTTCTGTATCTGTCCTCCGGCGGAACTCAGGGAGTGTATCACGATCAAACTTACACCGTCACATGGAGAAACAGCGACGGCACGCTCCTTGAAAAAGACACCGAAGTTCCTGCCGGCTCTATGCCGGAATATAACGGACAGACTCCCGCAAAAGCCTCTGACTCATACTACGATTACACATTCAGCGGCTGGTCGCCGGCGCTGTCCGCGGTGACAAAAAACGTCACATATATGGCGACATACACAAAAACGCTCAAAACATACACTGTTACATGGAGAAACAGCGACGGCACGCTCCTTGAAAAAGACACCGAAGTTCCTGCCGGCTCCATGCCTGAATATAACGGACAGACTCCGCTCAAAAAGTCTGACGATCAGTACGACTACACGTTCAGCGGCTGGTCGCCGGAGCTTTCCGAAGTGACAAAGAACGTCACATATATGGCGACATATATGAAAACTCCAGTCGGAGAAACAGAGCATTATACGGTTGTCTGGAAAAACTATGACGGATCCGTTATCCGCACCGATGAAAGCGTTCCGGAAGGAACCGTACCGCAGTTCGGCGGAACTGATCCGGAAAGGCCGTCCGACGCTCAGTACGATTATTCGTTCACCGGATGGAACCCAGAAATAACTGCGCTTTCAGGTAACGCCGAATACACTGCGGTATTTGAAAGAACAGTCAGAAAATACACCGTGACATGGAAAAATGCCGATGGAACTGTCCTCGAAAAGGATGAAAACGTCCCTTACGGCACGACACCGGATTATAATGGCACGACTCCGCAGAAAAAATCGGATGCTCAATATGACTATACGTTTTCCGGATGGTCTCCCGAGGTCACTGACGTCACCGGCAACGCTGTGTACGTTGCATCATTCACTTCGTCGCTCAGAAAATATACGGTAACATGGAAAAACGCAGACGGCTCTGTTCTCACTGAAACGGACGTTTCATACGGAAGCACGCCGGAATATGCCGACCAGACGCCTGCAATGAAAGAGAACGCTCAGTACATATACACGTTCCGCGGCTGGACTCCTGAAATTGTCCCGGTCATATCCGACGCCGTTTATACCGCAGTTTATGACACCGAAGTAAAAAAATACACAATCGTCTGGAAGGACGAGAACGGGGCCGTTCTTGAAAAGGATGAAAACGTCCCGTACGGTGCAGTACCGGAATATAACGGTCAGAAACCGGAAAAGACAGGAGATGCACAGACTACATATGTGTTTGCAGGCTGGACTCCAAGTCCTGCCGCAGTAACCGGTGATGCCGAATATACCGCGAGATTCACTGCCTCAACAAATAAATACACGATTAAATGGGCGAACTTTGACGGATCAATACTTGAAACCGACAGCGGGGTACCCGCAGGCACCGAACCAGTCTACAACGGTTCGCAGCCTGTAAGAGCTTCAGACGACGAATATGATTTCATCTTTGAAGGATGGACTCCCGTTGTAATGCCGGCCGGAAGCGACGCGACCTATACCGCAGTATTCACCTCCGTATTGAGAAGTTACACAGTGACATGGAAAAACGCCGACGGGGAAACGCTTAAGACCGACTCTGTCCCATACGGCACGCTTCCGCAGTATGACGGACAGACCCCGGAAAAACCTGACGACAGCGAGTTCACGTACTCGTTTGCCGGCTGGACCCCCGAGATTACTTCCGTCACAGGCGACGCGGTTTATACGGCGGAATATACCGCCGAGGCTCTTCCGGTGACGGACATCCAATCCGATGAAATATCCGAAATATCTTCTGATATCGAGTCTGTAACCGATGTAATATCCGAAACAGAAACTGCACCGATGTCAGAATCTGTGACAGACATTGCCCCCGTGACGGATCCTCAGCCGACCGAGCCTGTATCGTCTGCCGACGCCGGGACGACACCTGCCGTCAGCGACAGCAAACAGGCGGACGACACCACTTCAGAATATATAATAAGTGAAAGCAAAACCGGACTCTATATCGTGATCGGCATTATCTCGGCGATCGTTATCGCAGCGGCCATGATCCTCATCGTCAGGGCCAGAAAAAACGCCTTAAAATGAATTCCGGGCGCTTCTTCACAGTTGTTCTGTTAATTTCCATAACGATATGCTGCTTTTCATGCGTGCATAGCGGTCATCATCAGGACACGGCAGGAACATCCCCTGAAACAGATACGGTTCCTGAACCGGTGACATTCACCGTCTCACCGACCGACCCGTATCCGGTAAAGCTTCCCGAAACTCCCGAGGACGTCGCCGCTCTAATATGGCTCCTCACGACCGGAGCTGACGCCGTGAAAGACAACCAGTCGGATCTTACAGAACTTGCATATATAGGATATTGCTCCCTTTCGGAAGAGGACAGGGCGAGGATCCCCGACGCCGGCAGGCTCCCTGCCCTGCGCGATGAAGCCGCAAAACTGAATGTCGTAAAAGAGTATTCCGACACGCGGATAGATCACTCGAGACTGCAGATAGGGACCTACTGGGTCCGCCTTGCAGACCCGGAGCATCTGACCGAGATCAAAGACTGCGGATTTGATTTCGTCTGGCAGCCCCCGGGCGGAGCCGAAAATCTGAAAAACTTTTATGATGCCGGCCTCGGAGTCATGGAATTTATCGGCGAAATGTTTATCCCCACCCGGCTCAGCGAAGAATGCGTGACTCCCGAAGGTCTCGCGGAATACGACCGCATCCTCGATGGAAATTGGGAAGAAACCTATCCCGCGGTATGGGGTTTTTATCAGATGGACGAGCCGTCCGCGGCTATGTTCGATATTATCAAAAAGAACGGCAGTATACTTAAAAAGCATATGCCGGGCATGACGCACATAATCAATCTTTTCCCGAGCACCGCAGCAGAATTCGCTCTCGGAGGAGAGGGAAACGATCCGATTGATTATGAAACGTACATTAATGTGTTTGCCGACCCGGAAGCCTTTGACATGATCTGCTACGATCACTACATGTACGGATCGCCTGCCGGATTCGTCGGGGCAATTAAAAACCTCATCACCGTATCCGAAACATCCGAAAGGAAAGGGATGGACTTCTGGGTCATACTCGCCGTATACGGCGATTCTGGACCTCTCACTACTGAAGAGCTCAAACTGCAGGCATACACGGCAATGGCATACGGTGTCGAGAACATATCCTACGCCTGCTGGACCGCCGACGGATGGGGATCATCAAGCGTTCTCACGAAATCCGGCGGGAAAACGGTGACGTACGGCAGACTTAAGGAAACCGTTGCGGACCTTAAAGCATTCTCGCCCGTCTATATGAAATACTCGCACAAGAGTTCCGCTCTGCTGATCGGGTCAAATTATTACAACCAGACGGACATGTTCCCTCCCCAGCAGTATGCAAGAATTGCAGAGACGCATGGGCCGGATTCGCTCGGCTCCAGCAAATTCACATCTGTTTCTGTTTCAGATAACGAGTTTGCGATTGCCGGGCTGTTCGAAAAGAAGACCGGCAGGGACGGTGAAGGGCTTTTCATCATAAACTGCACCGATTACCTGTTCAGAAAAGAAAGACAGGCAACCGTTTCGTTTACCGTCTCTGATGATGTTTCCGTCGTGACTGTGTACGAAAAAGGCGTCCCGAGAATTCTGACGCCGGAAAATGGTGTTTATTCCGTAATCTCCTCCGGTGCCGACGCGGTATTTGTTACAGTTGAATAATAATATTCCCGCCCGCGGATTTGCATCATGCCGCGGGCGGGACCTTTATTATGCGCCCTGTCTCAGTATTGCCTGGGCTTTTTTTCTTGTCGGGGTGTCGAGGATGGTTTTGCGGAGTCGAATGTTCTTCGGAGTGACCTCGATGAGTTCGTCGTCCGCGATGAATTCTATTGATTCTTCGAGTCCCATGATGCGCGGCGGCGTAAGTATGAGCTTTTCGTCGGCGCCCTTGCTGCGTATTGCCGTCAGATGTTTGGTCTTGCACGGATTGATCTCTATATCTCCGGACTTGGGATTTTCCCCGACAATCATTCCCTCGTAAACAGGTGTCTGGACTCCGACAAAGAGCTGCCCGCGCTCCTGGGAGTTGAAAAGCCCGTAGGACGTCGTCTCTCCGGCTTCGGAGGCGACAAGCGAACCCGTCGAGCGGGACTGCATCTCTCCCTTGAACGGGTGATATCCCTCAAAAACTGTATTCATTATGCCTTCGCCACGGGTCGAGGTCAGAAACTCGCTCCTGTAACCGAAGAGACAGCGGCTCGGAATCAGATACTGAAGCTCCATACGGGATCCGCGGCGACCCATCGTCACAAGTTCTCCCTTGCGCGCGCCGAGACGCTCCATGACGTTGCCCATATACTCCTCTGGCACGTCTATTATAACGGTCTCAAAAGGTTCGCACTTCACGCCGTCGATTTCGCGGTAAAGCACGCGCGGCGCGGACAGCGCAAGCTCAAAGCCCTCGCGGCGCATGGTTTCAACAAGTATCGACAGGTGCATTTCGCCACGGCCTGCGACCTTGAAACAGTCCGTTGTTTCTCCGTCCTCAACGCGGAGCGAAACGTCTTTCAGAAGCTCGCGGTAAAGGCGCTCCCTGATCTGCCTTGACGTGACGTATTTTCCTTCCCTGCCTGCGAACGGACTGTCGTTTACGGAGAACGTCATCTCGATGGTCGGTTCGGATATCTTAACGAACGGAAGCGGTTCGGGGCACGATACGGACGTTATGGTGTCGCCTATCGTTATGCTTTCAGCTCCGGAGAAGCAGACTATGTCGCCGGGATACGCCTCCTCGACGGTTTTTTTGCCGAGACCGTCGAACTGCTGAAGTGATACAATGCGTGTCTTGACAGGCGTCATGTTGTTGTGGTAATTGCAGATGCAGATCTCCTGATTCTGACGTATAACACCGCGTTCAATCCGGCCGATCCCCATGCGCCCGACGTAATCGTTGTAATCTATAGATGAAACGAGCATCTGAAGCTCGCCGTTTTCATCGCCCTCCGGCGCCGGTATGTATTCGAGAATAGTCTCAAAAAGCGGACGCAGATCGGTTCCGGGCTCATACGGGGTATATGACGCGGTTCCGGCTCTTCCCGAGCAGAATATCATAGGACTGTCGAGCTGCTCGTCAGTCGCGTCGAGATCCATAAGAAGTTCGAGAATCTCCTCCTCGACCTCCTCGATACGGGCATCCGGTTTGTCTATTTTATTGACGACAACGATGACCGGATGATTCAGCTCAAGCGCTTTCTGAAGGACAAAGCGCGTCTGAGGCATAGGACCTTCCGCCGCGTCGACGAGCAGAAGCACGCCGTTTACCATTTTTAGTATGCGTTCCACCTCGCCCGAAAAATCCGCGTGTCCGGGCGTATCAACAATGTTTATTTTTACGCCGCCGTAATGCACTGCCGTGTTTTTCGCGAGAATGGTTATTCCGCGCTCGCGCTCAAGCGCGTTGCTGTCCATAACACACTCGACGGTCGCCTGATTTTCGCGGTACACGCCGCCCTGCTTGAGCAGCTGATCGACGAGCGTTGTCTTGCCGTGGTCTACGTGAGCGATTATCGCCACGTTCCTGAGATCGTTTCTCTTCATTTACGTCTCCGAAAGAAAGAATTAAACTAAAAGTATATTATACACCTCACCGTGGTTTTTTGCAAGTTTTTTTGCCGCCGTGCCCTGAATGATGCCGTTTTTTTGTTTTAAAGGTTGAGTTTCGGCCGGGAATATGGTATAATATGCGACGCGCGACGCGGAAACGCGGCACGCGACCTGTAAAATCAGACCGGAAGGAAAATATAAATGAAAGTTCTTGTTGTTAACGCCGGCAGCTCTTCTCTCAAATATCAGCTGCTTGAAACAAAAAGCGGCGAAGTCCTCGCCAAGGGAATCTGTGAAAGGATAGGAATCGACGGCAGAATCGAACATCGCCTCGGCGAAAACGGAGAAAAGACGAAACGCGACGTTCCAATGCCGAACCACGCCGTCGCGACTAAGATCGTCGTCGACACACTTACCGATCCCGTGCTCGGCTGTATCTCATCTATGGCTGAGATCGAGGCGGTCGGTCACCGTGTAGTGCACGGCGGCCCGTATTTCTTCGAATCCTGCCGCGTAACACCGGAAGTCATTGCAAAGCTCCGCCTCTGCCACGATTTCGCACCGCTGCACACGCCTGCCCATCTAATGGGAATCGAAGGCTGCACTGCAGTTATGCCGGACGTTCCTCAGGTGCTCGTTTTTGACACGGCTTTCCATCAGACGATACCGGAACAGGCGTCAACCTACGCGATTAAATATGAGGATACCGTCGATTACAAGATAAGGCGCTACGGCGCTCACGGCACATCGCACCGTTTCGTTTCCGGCGAAATGGCGGAAATACTCGAAAAGACCGCCGGAATAAAGAAAGAGGACAGCAAAATTGTCACATGTCACATTGGAAACGGTGCGTCGATCTCTGCGGTAAAGGGCGGAAAATGCCTCGATACTTCGATGGGATTCACGCCGCTCGACGGTGTTGAGATGGGCACGCGCTGCGGCGCTATCGACCCAGCGATAGTCCCGTACCTTATGAAGAAAAAGAGCCTCTCGCCGGACGAGATGGCGGACTATATGAACAAAAAATGCGGCTTCCTCGGCGTATCCGGCATTTCTTCCGACAGCCGGGATATCGAGGCCAAGATCCTTGTTGGTGATCACCGCGCATGGCTGGCGGCGAACATTCTTGCATATCAGGTCAAGAAGTTCATCGGCTCCTACGCAGCCGCGATGAATGGTCTTGACGCCGTTGTGTTTACAGCCGGAATGGGCGAGAACAACCCTGAGCTACGCGACCGCGCCTGCGCGGATATGAGCTTCTACGGTATCGAGATCGACCGTGAACTCAACGCAAAAACGCATCATCAGTCTGACATTGTCGAGCTTTCAACGCCGCAGAGCCGGGTCAAGGTCTACGTAATCCCGACGAACGAGGAGCTCATGATCGCTCGCGACACCGAAGCTATTGTGACAAAATAAATAATCTTAAGAAATCCCGTGCGGGCTGCCGCACGGGATCTTTTGTTTCGGTTATACGAGCGTCATTTTCGCAAAGCAGTCCGGCCGGTGGAAGTCCGGTGCTTCCGCACTGACGGGTGCGAAAGAACCGTAATGCGCGTATTCGCAGTCATCGCCGCACTTGTAGAAGTTGCCGTATATCACGTCCCCGGGGCGGAACCCGGCGATACCGTACACAGCCTTGATAATCTCCTGCCCGACGCGCACTGTCACGCACCAGCGGTCGGGATATCTTTTTGCCTTTACTTCGGGAATCATACCGCAGATTTCCCGTACCGGCGTTCTGAAGTTTCTGTCCGGACCGAATGCGGAAAGAATCGCGCCGTTTGCGTTCATTTCGCAGTTTATGTACCCCTGCGGGCCGTAAGAGGCGAAAAACTCAAGACAGCTGTCGCGGTAAACGGGATCCATGTAATCCCGATACGTCGCGCAGGGGTTTTTCTCGTAGGCCGTAAGCTTTGAATAAAAGCCGTCGCCGGGGACATAAACAAGCCGGGCCTCCGCCCTCGGGCGGTATTCCCCGCCCCACGCGTATATGTCTATCAGCGCGACCGCCGACCTTCTGAAATCCGGTCTTCCTTCAGTCACGGCAATTCTGTATTCCTTCATCACGATCCTCCGCCGATTCCGGCAATTCAACACCGCCCGGCAAAAGCCGGGCGGATTAACGCTTATTCCTGAGTGATAGCGAGAACGTCGTCGTTCAGCTTGACGTGGAAATCATTTTCTATCGCCAGGAAGTTTTCACGTCTGATAGTCTGGCGTTTTTTGTCCGTCACTGACAAAATTTTCAGAAGTATCTCCGCACTCTTTTCGAGCATGTGCATGAGCCCGAAGGTGTTGTCGAACGTATCACCGGAGCAGAATATTCCGTGATGCGCCCAGATGACGGCGTCATAAATCTCCATTTTCTTCGAGGTCTCGACGGCTATGTCGCGCCCGCCCGGCATCATCCACGGCACAACGCCCACGCCGGCAGGAGCTATTATCGGGCACTCCGTCATTGACTCCCACAGCTCGCGGCTGAAAATCTTTTCATCAAGCGGGAGAACGAACGTCAGGGCGATTATGTTGACGGGATGGCAGTGGTAAATGACCCTGTATTTTCCGCCCGTGCGCCTTTTCACGACCTCATGATTCATAAGATGCGTCGGTATTTCGCTCGTCGGTCTGCCGCCCGCGGAAAATCCCCAAACGATTCGGTATTTTGTTCCGGTGCTGTCGACCTCGATTATACCTGAGGTCTTTTCTGTCATTTCCTTAACGTTGCGGAAAAACTCGCCTGTTCCGGTCACAATGAAATATTCTCCGGCGAGATCCGGAACCGACGTCCCGATATCGCGCCACTCACGGGTGTGATCAAGTTCCTCCGCCACCGATGAGACGTCGCCGTCCGTCAGGCGGTAGGAAAGGTTCCCGCCGTTGCGCTCGTGATATCCCTGACGGTATCCGTCGTCGGCGAGCTTCGCGAAACCCTTTGTAAATTCGGCGTCAAGTACTTTCATAATCACCTCACACGCGCTTCAGAAGCACGTCTTTTTCATATTTTTCGATTTCCGCGAACCAGTCCGTTCCGGCAGGGACGCCGCATCTGCGGCAGTATTCGTCCCAAACGGCGGAAAGCGGGAAGGTCTTTAGCTCCTCCTGACGTACAAGCAGTTCGGTCAGCTTTCCTTCGTCCTGAAGATTTTTGTACGTTTCGTGCGGAGTAAGCAGAGCTGACAGGAGAGCTTTTCTGAAATTGCGAAGACCGAGCACCCACGCTGCAACGCGGTTTATGCTACCGTCGAAATAATCGAGCGCTATGATAACATCGTCCATGCGGCCGCTCGCAACGATCTCCTTGGCAATCTCCCTGGTCTCGTCATCGTATCGTACTACGTGGTCGCTGTCCCAGCGAACCGGGCGCGTTACGTGAAGCGCAAGCTTAGGCGAATAAAGAAGCAGCGAGCTTATCTTGTCGGAGACCATCTCTGTCGGATGATAATGTCCGTTGTCCATGAGCGGCGTTATCCCGCGCGAGAGCGCGTAGCCAAGGGTGAACTCGGCCGATCCGGATGTATATGATTCGAGTCCTATGCCAAAAACCTTCGATTCGACGGTGATTATGACCTTGTTTTTATCATACCCGCAAGCGAGAATCTCGTCGAGCGATTTCATGTATCTCGCCCTCGGGCCGGTGCGGTCGGCGGGAACGTCCTTCATACCGTCGGGAATCCATATATTCATGACGCACGGGATGCCGGTTTCGGAGGCGAAATACTCGGATATGCGGATGCATGCGATGCAGTGTCTTACCCAGAACGCGCGGATCTCCTCGTCGGGAGAACAGAGAGTCCATTTTTCCGCCTTAGGATGCGAGAAACACGTCGGGTTGAAGTCGATTCCGACGCCGTGCTCTTTCGCAAACTTCACCCACGGGGCGAAATGTCTAGGCAGAAGCTCGTCGACGTCGGGATGTTCGCCGTTTTCGAGAATCGCGTAGATCGCATGCAGGTTTATTTTGTGCGCCCCGCCGTCGAGTTTAAGGGCAAACTCGTAGTCCGCCATGAGCTCGGCGGGCGTGCGTGCCACGCCGGGATAGTTTCCCGTCACCTGAATGCCGCCGGAAAGCGAGTCACCGGACATAAAGCCGTGAACGTCGTCACCCTGCCAGCAGTGCAGAGATACCGGGACTCTCTTTAGTTTTTCGATTACCGCGTCAGTGTCGATACCGATCGACGCGTATTTTTTCTTTGCGTATTCGTAAATACTGTTTTCTGTCTTCATATCATCCTCGCGGGTATTTATTTTTTTAACATCAAACGAGCGGGCAACAGCGGCACGGGCATCGGATACCCCGTTAAATACTCCCGTCCCGAGCATCTGAGCGAGCAGATTGCCGATCGCTGTCGCCTCTGTAGGCCCTGTGTAAACATCGATCCCGCATGCCTCAGCGGTAAGTTTGTTCAGAAGATCGTCCTTGCTCCCGCCTCCGATTATGTGAAGCGCGGGAATCTTTCTGCCCATTACCTGCTCTATTTCCCTGATCGTCCTTGCGTAGCAAACGGCGAGGCTGTGATAAACGGTCGCCAGCACCTCGCCGAGCGGAGCGTCCGGTTTTTTCATGGCTGCACGAACCGCTTCGGTCATGTTCTCCGGGGCAAGAAACGCGTCGTCGTTCACGTCGATCGTGCACGGTGTGCCGAGATTGTCCATAGCCATACGGCAGAGCTCATCGAAAGAATACTTTCCGCCGGTTTCGCCGCGAATGGATTGAATTATCCAGAGTCCGGTGATGTTTTTCAGGCAGCGGTAGCGCATACCGTAGCCGCCTTCGTTTGTTACGTTGTTCAGCATTGAGGCCTCGGTAACGTTTGGATCGCAGCTTTCGACTCCGAGCAGAGACCACGTTCCTGAGCTCAGGTAAGCGGCGTCGTCCGACGTCATCGGGACCGAAAGCACGGCAGATCCCGTGTCGTGCGACGCGGCGTGCATGACAGCCAGATCATATCCGACGGCCGAGGCTATTTCAGGTTTCAGGCGACCGACCATGGTGCCCGGCATGCTGAGCCCGAGAAATATGTCTTCGGGAAAACCGAGTTTTGAAATCAGCTCTCTGTCCCAGGTGCCGGTTTTAATGTTGAGAAGATTTGAGGTTGAAGCCTCAGTGTACTCGCATTCGGCGACACCCGTCAGCAGATAGTTGAAATAATCGGGGACAAAGAGCAGCTTCGAGGCTTTTTCAAGCTCTTCGGGATGATATTTTTTTACCGCCGCGAGCTGATATATCGTATTGAATCTCTGAAACTGAATACCTGTTCGTGTATAAAGCTCCTCTGGTGAAACGACATCAAAGACGTCCTTTTCGATTCCTTCGGTGCGCGTGTCTCTGTAACCGACTGGTTTGCCTACGATTTTTCCTTCGCTGTCTATCAGGACGAAATCCACGCCCCAGGTGTCGATCGCCATATACGACGGGATCTTCCCGAGCTCGCGGGCTTTTTTCATACCAGCAACGATGCTGTCAAAAAGCGCGTCTACGTCCCAGACAAGCGTTCCGCCGTCGTTTTTCTGCCCGTTTTTAAAGCGGTAGATCTCCTCGGTGCGAATGATTCCATCTTCATAGCAAGATATTATGTGCCGTCCGCTCGACGCGCCGATGTCGACCGCAAGATAGTATGTTTTGTTTTCTGTCATATCAGATTAATACCGCCGATCCCGTGTACTGCCTCCGGGTTTCAGCCGCACCCGTACAGCCGATTATATTATACATTTTCCGGCCTTTTTGTCAATAGGCAGACAGCGTGCTTCGATGTTTTGCCTTTCAGACAAATAGTTCGCGCCGGCCGGAGCCGGCGCGATGCCATTCTAATTCAATTATCTTCTGCCGCCCCGGCCGCCGAAGCCTCCGAATCCGCCGCCTCCGAAACCGCCGCCGGCCGAACCCACTGTGGCGGATGTCTGCGTCCAAGATAGAATCTGCGACCCTCCGGCGCTTAGATTATAGCTGCCGTTCAGCTCGAGCGCGTCGGAAGCGATCCAGCACGATGTGTATGAAGATTTTAGCGTAAACGTCGCAACCTTGTTCCCGTCAGAGTCAGCGAGTGTGTAGTCGCCCGCCTGGAAGGCAGTTCCGTTCGAAATGTACGTGTTTACCGATTTCCCAGACGGCGTTTCGCATATACCGCCGAGGGCTATTATCGTTCCGCCGGTCACAGTGACCGAACCGTCGACGTCAACGGATCCGGCGACCATTCCGCTCGAAGAACCGCCCTTTACTATGACGAAACCGCCCGACATCGTGAAACTGCCGTTTGAATCTATAGCGTCGGTGTCTCCCGACGGCGTCGTCACGTCGAGATATCCCCCGGTAATATTTATGAGCGCTGCCGAACTTCCGGTTTTTGTGGCGTTAAGTCCGTCGTCGCCGCCGTAGACGAACGTCGTGCCGCCGGTTATCGTGATAACGTTGCCTTCAAGACCTTCATGAGACTCGACGATTGTGATCTCCCCGCCGGTTATCGTGAGCCTGCCGTCGGCATGCATTCCGTCATCGGCGCATGTGACGGTTATCCTGCCATTGGATACCGTGATTGCTCCGGCCGCAGTTTCCCCGCTTTCCAGCTTACCGTCCGCGTTCGCGTGCAGACCGTCGTCTTTCGCATATACGGTTGTCGTCCCGCCGCTTACGATTATTTCATTATATGCTTTGATTCCTTTTGAAGAATATGTGGTCTTGTCCGCACCGCCGCTTCCCGAGGAAAGCTGAACCCAGTCGCCTGTTACGGTCTCTCCCGAAACCGACTGGATCAGAAATCCGTTCATCTGCCTGTTTACCGCTCCTCCGCCGGAAGAGGCGGTGTAATTCGAACCGTCCGGCGCCTTTCCACCGGGAACGATATTGAAAAGTATGTTTTCATATCCGGCAGGCAGGTCAGTCCTCAGCCCGTAATAAGAGCTGCGTCCGCTGCGTACCATTGTCTCAAATTCGCATTTCAGCCAGATCCCGGCGGTCTCATCGTCGTTGTAAAGATACGCGTAATAGCCGTCTGACGCCGAATAAATGCCGCTCGGGACTATCAGATAAAGCTCGGTGCCGCCGCTCGACGCGGCGTCTGTCGCGTATGTCGATGTAAAGACGTTGAGTATGCAATCCCCGGAGATTTCCGCGTTGTAGGCGGCACTTATGCCGTCGCACTTTGAATAAACGTCGATCTGCCCGCCGAGCAGAGAAACCGTCCCCTGCTGCTTTCCTTTGGACGAAACGCCTGTATTCGAGGTCTTTACTCCGTCCGATCCCGTAGAGATCAGTATGATCGAACCGGATTCGACCGTCACCGAATCGTTGCCCTTCAGCGCGTTGCCGGGGGCGGTTACCTTAAGCGACAGGCTTTTTATTTTCAGATCGTCCTTCGACTTCACGCCGTTGTCGTATGACGACGTGACGATAACCGTACCGTGGCCTGCGAGCTTAAGATCGCAGGACGCGTATATCGCGGCATCGATGTTCTCATCGCCTTCCGTGACCTCGGGAGAACCGGTTCTCCCGTCGTTTATCACGTTATACGTGCCGTCGGCGGCTTCAATTTTAACGTCACCGGCCGAAACGGCCATGAGCGGCGAATCAGCTGTCGAGCTCAGGGACACTCCGTTCAGAACGACTGTCACGTCATCGTTTTCACCGGCGCTGATTACCACGCTTCCTTCGGAAAGACTCCCGGCAATAGTGTATGTCCCCGCAGAAGTGATGGTGTAAACAGAACCGTCGTTTTCATATTTCCCGTCGGACGTTGTTATACTGAAATCTCCCGTCGAAGTTTTCGAATCGTCGGTCGGATCGGTGACCGTGCCGGCGGTGTCTGCCGGCGCGATTCTGCCGGAGTTTCCGGCCTGTTCGCCTGTTGCAGTCCCGTCGCGGCCGTTTTCGACACCGGAGCATGAGCAGAGCGCAATTGCCGCAGCAATTAACACTGCCGCGAGAATCCTGTACAGTTTCATTTCTGATCCCTTAAAGCCTTTCTTATATCACTGCGGATATTTTACCATGCGGATGTGAATAATTCAACGCGAAAAAAGTGAAATCAATGTGAAAAAAAAGAGGATTTTGTCAATGGCAACGGCCGGACGCAACGCGACAGCCTCTTGACTTATTATCCATTTTCGTTTATAATAGCGCAGATGTTTTTTCGGGGGCAACAGCGCTCCCGGCCGGCCTTCAGTTTCTTTTACGGTGACATACGGTATATGACAGAGAGCAGACGCAGATTCCCCTGGAGACTTTTATTTAATATCGCAATCGGTCTTCTGACCGTTGTTCTGGTCGTTTTTTTCGTTTTTTCAAAAAACGGTATCATCGATCTGTTTCGCAACCGTGTGGAGTTCATCGTCTGGTGGGTAGTCGCCGCGGTCGCGCTTCATCTGCTGAACATTTTTCTCGATTCGCTGATAATCTTTATCCTGACAAAGCATTCTAGCCCGGGCATAACGCTCGCTCAGGCGCTGAAGATCGGCCTGACAGGTCAGTTTTATTGTGCCGTCACGCCCGGCGCTTCGGGCGGTCAGCCGATGCAGATCCTCGCTTTTTCAAGAATGGGAGTCAACGCCGGACACGGGACGTCCGCTCTTATACAAAAATTTCTCGTCTGGCAGTTCACGCTCTGCGCTTACTGCATCGTCGCCGTAGCGGCGAGGTTCAAATTCCTTTCTCAGTTCATGAATCCTCCGATGTGGATCCTGTCGATAGTCGGATTCACGGCGCAGATCGGTATGATTGCCGTGCTTCTGTTTGCGTCGTACAATCAGGCGCTTACGACAAAGATCGCGTTCTTCTTCTGCGATCTCGGCGGGAAGCTCCGCATTCTGCGCAACGTTGACGAAAAAAAAGAAAAAATAACCGAGATTCTGACGGCGTTTCACGATAACAACAAAAGCCTGAGGTCAAATGCTCCTTTGAGAATAAAGGCCTATGCGGTAACCTTTATACAGATGACGGCGTATTTTCTCGTTCCGTACTGCATTTCCCGCGCTTTCGGCGCAAACTACGGTATATTTGACATGCTGTGCGCCGAGGCGTTCGTCAGCATGGTCTCCGGCCTTATTCCGCTGCCCGGAGCGTCAGGCGTCACGGAATACTGCTTCAGCGTCTTTTTCAGCGCGTATTTCGCGCCTCAGACGATGAAGTCGGCGATTCTCATCTGGCGGACGATAACATACTACGGCACAGTCGCCATCACCGCCCCGTTTGCCGGCATAAAGAAAAAAGAATCCTCGGTGAAAGACAAATGCGAAGAAGAGGTATCTGATTGAGCGTTCCAATATCTGTGATTGTTCCCGTTTACAATGTGGAAAAATATATCGGTAAATGCCTTTCATCCATAAAGGCGCAGTCGTTCACCGACTTCGAGGTCATTGTCGTTAACGACGGAACTCCGGACGGAAGCATGGACATCGCGAGACAGTTCGCGAAAGACGATCCGAGATTCAGATTGTTCGACAAGGAAAACGGCGGACTTTCTGACGCGCGTAATTTCGGCATAAGACAGGCGCGCGGAGAATACATCGCGTTTGTGGACAGCGACGACTATCTGCACCCCGATTATCTAAAAACGCTTTACGGCGCCTGCGAGGATAGCGGCGCCGATATGTCGATCTGCCGGTATCTGTTTTCATACCGCGACGGGAAATTTTTTTCGGTCTGGCTGTTTGCGGCCCGGCCGCGCGTAGTCGGCCGCGACAAGGGCATTAAAATGCTCATCCGCGACGTTTTCATTCAGAACATGGCGTGGAACAAACTGTACCGGCGTAGCCTTTTCATCGGTACGGGAATAGAATATCCGGATATGTATTATGAAGATATTGCGACATCGGAACGTCTTCTTTCAAACGGGAACAAGCTTGCCATAACCGGAAAATATCTGTACTATTACGCGATACACCGAGGAAGCATAACACAGACGAGAAACGCCAAGCTGATAAACGACTATATGCGCTCCCTGCTTGTCGTATGCAATCACGTCAGATACATCGGAGAATATAAAAAATTCGCCTCCGCTCTGCGCTTTGCCGCCGGAAAGGTTTATCTCGCAAACTTTTTTCAGGTGCTCGGCCTGCATATTGCCGCCGGAACGTTCCGCGGAATGGGCAGAAATCTCGGCGTTATATGGAAAAACACCGCTTATCTCTTCTCCGACGAGCTCGTCCCGTCGGACGGCATCCCGGAGCTTCCGTACCGGCTCGAACAGCCGGAGAAGCGACAAAAAAAATAAATACGCGAAAACCGCCGGATGTCATCCGGCGGTTTTCGCTGGTATTGCTGAAATTACTTGAGGAACTTGAACGCCTTTACGATCGGAAGTTCTTTAGCCTGACCCTTGCAGACTCTGAAGAATCCTATGATCTGGACAACCAAAAGAATGCCGAGGCAGATAAATCCTGCGATCGGGACGATGAATGTCCAGCAGAGGAGACCGGTAATGAATCCGACAAGAATTTCAAGGACAGTGACCTTGAGGACTTCCCTTACATGGAAATCGACATAATCGGATTTTGTTCCGGTAAGAGCGGCGAGGATTACGCCCCAGACACCAAGAAGGTAGCAGAGCATAGCCTTGACTTTGTTTGCCGAGATGTCGGCAGGATCATACTCAGCTGTATGATCGGACGGATCGACGGCGATTACGGGAGCTATCGGCGCGCCGAGCTGGTTTCCGCAGGCCGGGCAGACAGCGGTGCCGTCTTCAACCTGATTGCCGCATTTAGGACAGAATGCCATAGTTTGTTCTCACTTTCGTTTTGTGGATTTTACGAGGAAATCGTAGTTAAATAAATTATACATAAATCGACGCGGATTGTCAATAGTTTTTTTTCCGGGCGTTTAATTTTTTTAAAGAATCGAAAATCATCCCAGTTTTGCGAAAAGCATTGCCGCCCAGTCGTTTTCATGTCTTGTTTCAGCGTGCTTAAGCCCCGCCGCGGTCAGCGCCGCAGCGACCCTTTCGCTCTGAGTGTCTATTATTCCCGAGACGGCGATAACCGCGCCTTCGTTCATAACGCGCGTCACGTCAGGAGCCAGCCGCACGACTATGTCGGCGACTATGTTGGCACAGATGAAATCGTATTTCCCCTCAACGGCGCTCAGAAGATCCGACACGATACAGGAAACGTTGCTGCATCCGTTTTCCGCAACATTGGATCTAGCGACCCTTACTGCGACGGGGTCTATGTCCGTCGCGGTTACCTCTGACGCACCAAGTTTCGACGCGCATACGGCAAGAATGCCGCTTCCGGTTCCGATGTCGAGAACCGTGTCTCCCAGTCTCATTCTGTCCTCTAGCAAAGAAGCGCAGAGACGCGTCGTCTCGTGCGTACCAGTTCCGAATGCCATCCCGGGGTCCATGCTGATTACAATATCATCCGGCAGAGGCGAATAATCCTCCCACGTTGGAACGACGATCAGCCTTTTGCCTATTCTAACCGGTTTGTAATACTGTTTCCAGGAGTTTGCCCAGTCTTCCTCGTCCATACCGGTAAGCAACGTTTCGTGCAGAATGCCGGAGAGCCGCGACTCTATAAAGGCAAGACAGTCCTCGACGCTTTTTTCGGCCGGGACAAATATCGAGACCGCTCCCGCCGTGCGGTCGGCATTCAATATCTTTTCGTCAATAAGCTCACCGTAGCAGGTTTTCACTTCGTCCACGACGGATGGATCCTCTATCATCAATCCGCAGTCTATGACGCTCATGACGGCGCAGACCGTGTCGAGGTCGCGTGTATTGCATTTTATTTTCAGCTGTGTCCACTGGCTCATACCGGATCACCGTTTACTTTTTGAACTTTTTGAAGAAAGACTGTTTTTTTGCGTAGTTTTTCTGCCCCGTCGAGTCGGCAAATTCGCGAAGGAGCTGTTTCTGACGGTCGGTGAGGCCTTTTGGCGTCTCGACGACCGCGGTGAATATCAGATCCCCCGTACGGCCGATTCGGGCGGATGTAATTCCCTTCCCCCTGACCGTGAACTGCGTTCCCGTCTGCGTCCCTTCGGGAATGCGGTATTTCACGCTGTCTCTCAGCGTAGGCACTTCGATCTCTGCGCCGAGCGCCGCCTCGACGAATGTTACGGGGATTTCACAGTAAAGGTTGTTGCCGTCTCTTTCGAAAAGCTGATGAGGCCTCACGCTTATCCTGATGTAAAGGTCTCCGGCCGGCCCTCCGTTGCGTCCGTCGTTTCCGTGGCCGCCGACGCGGAGCGTATCCCCGTTATCGCAACCGGCAGGGATCGTCACACCTGTCGTCTCGTTTATGCGCACAAACGCCTTGCCGTTGCAGTTTTTGCAGGGGTTTTTGATTATGCTTCCTGTTCCGCCGCACGCCTCGCAGGGCCCTGTCTGATCCATAACGCCGAGCACGGTTCTTACACGCTTGCGTATCTGTCCGGTGCCGCCGCAGGCCGCACAGTTTTCCTTCTTGCCGTCCTGAGAACCCGTACCGCCGCAGTTAGGACATTTTGTCACGCGCTTGTACGTGATGTCTTTTTTGCAGCCGAAAGCGGCCTCCTCAAACGTGAGTGTGAGACGGTATTCGAGATCATCTCCCTGCTGAGGGGCGTTGCGGTTCCTCGCGGAGGACGATGAAAACCCTCCTCCGAAGAAATCGCTGAAAATATCTCCGAATCCGCCAAATCCGCTGAAATCAAACCCGCCAAAACCGGCGCCGCCCGCTCCGGAGCCGCTCTGGTCGAACGCCGTAAAACCGAACTGGTCGTATTTACTTTTCTTTTCCGGATCGGAAAGAACCGCGTACGCCTCGTTGACTTCCTTGAATTTCTCTTCGGCGTTTTTGTCGCCGGGATTCATATCCGGATGATATTTTTTTGCGAGCGTCCTGTACGCTTTCTTTATTTCGTCCTCTCCGGCTCCTTTCGAAAGCCCGAGAACCTCGTAGTAATCTCTTTTTTCCGCCATGTTATGAGTCCGTTTTCAAAGCAAGCGGACGGAGCCGAGCTCCGTCCCCCTGCGTAATTCACTCTGCGGGATCAGGTTTTATCCTCGTATTCCGCGTTATAGTATCCGTCGCCGCCGTTGTCCTGGCCGCCCTGCTGCTGTCCGCCGCCGAAATCATTCGGTCCGGCCTGACCCGCGCCCTGGTTGTTCTGCTGATAAAGCTTTTCGGAAACCTTGTAGAACGCTTTTTCAAGCGCCTCGGTGTCAGCCTTTATCGCGTCGGTGCTGCCGGTCTTTATCGTTTCTTTAAGCCTGTCGATAGCGCTCTGAACGTCCGCCTTCTCTCCGGCGTCGAGTTTGTCTCCGAGCTCGCCGAGAGTCTTTTCGCTCTGGAACACAAGCGAGTCGGCGCGGTTTTTGATTTCTACGGCTTCCTTCTGCTTTTTGTCCTCTTCGGCGAACTTCTCAGCCTCCCTCACGGCGCGGTCGATGTCTTCCTTGCTCATGTTGGTGGAGGACGTTATCGTGATGTGCTGCTCCTTGCCGGTACCCTTGTCGAGAGCGGAGACGTTGACGATGCCGTTCGCGTCAATGTCGAACGTGACTTCTATCTGCGGGATTCCGCGAGCGGCCGGAACAATGCCGTCGAGATTGAACACGCCGAGCGTCGTGTTGCCTGCGGCCATTTCACGCTCGCCCTGAAGAACATGGATCTGCACCGAGGTCTGTCCGTCGGACGCTGTGCTGAATATCTGGGATTTCTTAACCGGTATCGTCGTGTTTCTTTCGATAATACGCGTGCAGACGCCGCCGAGTGTCTCAATGCCGAGAGACAGAGGAGTAACGTCGAGCAGGAGCAGATCCTTTACGTCGCCGCCGAGAACTCCCGCCTGGATCGCCGCGCCGATCGCGACACATTCGTCGGGGTTGATCCCTTTGAACGGATCTTTGCCGATGAACTTTCTGACGGCTTCCTGAACCGCCGGAACTCTCGTGGAGCCGCCGACAAGCAAAACCCTGTCTATCTGCGAAACGCTTACGCCCGCGTCTGCAAGAGCCTTCTTCGTCGGGCCCATGCAGCGGTCAACGAGGTCAGCGGTAATGCGGTCGAATTCAGCTCTTGTGAGAGTGGCGTCGAAATGAAGAGGTCCGGCCGCCGTCGCCGTGATGAACGGAAGGTTGATGTTCGTGCTGGTCATGCCGGAAAGCTCGATCTTCGCCTTTTCGGCTGCATCCTTGAGCCTCTGAAGAACCATCTTGTCGTTTCTAAGGTCGACGCCGTTCTCCATCTTGAATTTGTCAGCCATCCAGTCGATTATGCGCTGGTCGAAATCGTCGCCGCCGAGATGCGTGTCGCCGTTTGTTGCAAGGACCTCGAACACTCCGTCAGAGATCTCGAGGATCGAAACGTCGAACGTTCCGCCGCCGAGGTCGAAGACCATGATCTTCTGATCATGCTCCTTGTCCATGCCGTAGGCAAGCGCGGCGGCCGTCGGTTCGTTTATGATTCTCATGACCTCGAGGCCGGCGATCCTGCCGGCGTCCTTTGTCGCCTGACGCTGTGCGTCCGAGAAATATGCCGGCACCGTAATGACGGCTTTGTTAACCTTCTGACCGAGATACGCCTCGGCGTCCGCTTTAAGCTTCTGAAGTATCATTGCCGAGATCTCCTGAGGTGTGTATCTCTTCCCTTCTATCTCGACTTTGTAGTCGGAGCCCATGCGGCGCTTTATAGACATAACGGTACGGTCCGGATTTGTGATCGCCTGACGTTTCGCCACCTGACCGACTATCCTTTCGCCGGTCTTTGTGAAAGCTACGACCGACGGGGTCGTGCGCGCGCCTTCAGGGTTGGGTATCACGACGGGCTCGCCGCCCTCGTAAACTGCCACGCATGAATTTGTGGTTCCGAGATCGATTCCTATGATTTTTTCCATGATATTATATCCTCCTGTATATCGGTGAATTTACTTTTTCAGTTGGCGGCCTTGACCATCGCGTAGCGAAGGATCCTGTCGCCTTTGCGGTATCCCTTGAGAAGCACGTCGGCAACAACGTTCTCTCCCAGGGTATCATCCTCCACGTGAAGAACGGCGTTGTGAAGGTTGGGGTCGAACGCGTCGCCCTTTGAGCCGAATTCCTCGACCCCGAGTTTTTTGAGTATCTCGCTGAACTTGCTGAGCGTCAGCGTCACGCCCTGCGAAAGCTTGCTGTCGTCGGCGTACGCCATCGCGAGCTCAAGGCTGTCCTTGACCGGAAGCAGCTCCCCGAGCACGTCGGCATAAGCGTCTGTATACACGTTTTCACGTTCCTTCTGGGCGC
>JAEEGL011781505.1_pt1 | contig 32772 bp, 16 predicted proteins | sample 9134231 | NCBI WGS metagenome assembly JAEEGL01 (sample SAMN16246548, study PRJNA631951) | gut metagenome | biome: gut microbiome; feature: rumen; material: fiber-attached | host: Bos | place: Iran: Karaj | collected 2018-10
CGAAAACGAGCACGGAACGTTTCAGTTTTCGATCCACGATATTTATTATATACCCGAAACGAAACAGCTTCAGGTAACGGTCAGATACAACGTCGCGGTGCTGAAAGACCTTAAAAACGAATACGGGCTTTTGAGCGTGCCGGAAGAAGACGTTTTCGACTATTCCCTTCTTCTCGACAGCGGAACAAGGCTTACGTCATATCAGTGCGCGTCGACGTCCACATCGCGCTACCGCTTCAAATATATCGTTTTCGATAACGTCGATCTCGAAGACTTCACGCTTCAAAAATACGAACCGGGCGACGCCGCGATAACGAATTCCGAAGGCAGAATAGTCGCTCACGAGACCGATCAGTACGGCAGGACGATACTTTACGAGACCGATGAGAACGGTATGGCGAAGGTGTATACGAACCTTTACGTTTCGATAGAGATATACTATGAAAACGACGTCAACTACGACGCTCTGCCTCTCGCCTCGATGATAGTGTTCAACAGAACGTACAGCTACGATAAAGTGAACAATTACAAAGATCTTATCGACTACGACGGCAAGCTGCCGATAGTAAGAGAAAGGTGATATTAAAGTAACTATTACGGGCGCGCCGCCAAGCATCCGGCTTGCGACGCCCCCCCTTTTTTTATTGCAAAACGCGGGGGGAGGGGGTACGGGGGATATGGGGGGCGGGGGATCCCCCGGAAACGAACGGTCAGAAAGACGCCTTGATAAAAGAACCAAAGCGTTCGCGGTTAAGACCCCGACGCTTTTTATTCTTCCGCTTCGACGAGCTTATAGACGGCGCACCATTTGTCCAGCTTGTAGACGAGTTCGTATTCGTCGTTGTTTTTATACTCTTTTTCCGCTTCGCGTTCGGACGAATACCGCAGGTCGATAACGACGTAATCGGTCTTTCTGCCCTTCTTCTCATATTTGAGATCGTAAAGTTCTTTATGATGCGAAAGCGAGGCGACGAGGAACGTGGACGCTTTTACAGACGCTTCTTCGGGTATCTCGCTGAGCGCGATCCTCACGGCGTCGTGATTCTCTTTATTGGCAAGGTAGTTTTTGAGATAGTTTCTCGTGTACGTCGTCTGCGTGTTGACCATAATCGACGCGCCTATCGCGAATACCGCGAGCGTGCGTTTTGTCTTTACGCTCATATCCGCGTAGTTGAGAAGCGACGCGTACATCAGAAACGCGATGACGCCGTAGGTGTACTGGAAGAACACGCTGTACTGATAGACGTAATCGGTCATAAGATTGACGAGTATCATCGGGCAGATCAGTATATAGCGCGAGAATTTTTTCGTTATGAACGGCATACATCCGAGCGGCAGAAGCATCTGCAGCATGAATATCAGTTTAGAGCTGCCGTTCGAGTCGATATCCGCTTCGAACACCTGCTTTATTACGTACGCCGGGTTCTTTATCACGTTTTTGACGACAGATATAAGCCCTGCGTCTTCACCGAACATAAAGTTGTTATACCGGTAAGTCATTACGCCCTGCCCGTATTTTTCGAGCAGCCACAAAACCGTTACGAAATAAGCCATAGATACGCAGAGCGCGACGACGCCCTTGAGCGGCGACTTTTTCGAAATTATCAGATAAAGCGCGACGAAAACGATATAGATCGGCGCGTCTTCTTTTACAAGGCACACAAGCAGCGAAAAACCGATAAGACCGAACCAGTTGTTTTTCTCGATGAAGTAAAACAGCCACAGAAGAAGCGGCGCGAGGAATTTATTCTCGTGCAGATCGTAATAACAGCCGCCCGAGAGCGCCGGGAACAGACAGTATATCGCCGCGAAAGCGACCGTCGCCTTGCCGGAAAGCCCGACGTGCTTCGCTATCAGAACGAGCGGTATCACGCCGGACGCGAGCAGTACGCCCTGACAGATCATGAGCGTTACGGGCGAGGGGAAGATCGCGTAAAACGGCAAAAACAGATAGTATATCGGCGAAACGTGCACCGCGAAATGCGACAAAAGCATATCGCGTTCGCAGGTGACGAGCGGCTGAAGCGTCGTCTTCATGTAATAGAACATCTGCGAGAAAATGCCGAAATCGTAATTCGGCGTCGACTGGGTCAGATATCTGCAAACGGTCTGCACCGATATAAAAGACGCCGTGTACAGACCCGCCGCGATGATAAGCGATACCGTGACCGGCTTCGGCATATTGAACGATAAAGGATCGCTTTTTTCGTCGCCGAAGACGTAGAAGCATATAAGAAGCAGTATCAGGCACGCGCCGAGACAGAACCATATATCGTCGGTCTGCGAGGTGCACTGTACGGCGTAAACGGTATACGAAAGCAGCAGAATGAGCTTTTCGATCTTAGGCGCTTCGACTAACGAAAACAGCGTGAACAGTACGGCGAACACGCCGAGGCAGACAAGCATGAACACCGTAAGGCTCGTATTCAAAAAATAATCCTTTGACGTGAAATCGAATTTCGCGTTTACCGTCATGAATATCGCGCAGGTTATGAACAGCGCGGAAAACAGTCTTACGGCGACTTTTTCGCCGGTTATTTTCTTTTTCAGTATGACTTTTAATTCTTCAGAATTCATTTTCTCACCACAGTATAGCCTTCGTTTGATAACAGCGCGACGATGCCGTCGTTGCAGAGCATATGCGCGCAGCCGACGACGACGAACGTCTTTTTGCCTTCGGCAAGGAACTGCTTGACCGTATCCGCCATAAGTCTGTTTCTGTCGGAATACATCTTTTTATCGTAATCTTTCATCGCCTCGTTCAGCTCGCCGTCATCGTATTCAATGACGCGGCTCGAAGAGATGAGCTTTTCCATGGTGGTCATATTGCCCCTTTTGTACGCGTTCATCAATAAAGTCGTGCCGAGGCTCGAGCCGAACAACGAGCCTGCGCTTTGCACCGACGACAGTATGAACATATCGTAAGCTTTATCGCTTACGGCGTTGAGCATATCGATCTGCGACTGTTCGCTTTCGATGCTGACGACTTTTTTACCTTCCGCGTAAGCCTTGTTGGCGAAATATATGTCGACGCCGTTATCGGAAACTTCACCCTGCTCATCCGTCATTATGTTTTCGATCAGCATATACCAGTAAGCGGCGTTGAACAGATCGAGCTCTTCGGAATAGATCTCTTTTTTCTTGAAGAATTCAACGGCTTTGTCATACGTTTCTTCGGAGATATGGTCTTTTATCGTCGTACCGTCTTTATACATGAATATACCGGCGTAATATTCGGCGTACTCCCGTTCCGACATACCTTCGCGCGACTTGTCGGCTTCGATCATATCGTATTCGAGCGCGAGCTGATCGCAGCTCTTATACGCGTCTTCGATAATATCGGCAAACGGGAACATCGAATCGTCCTTGCCTACGTGGACCGAGCCGAACAGATAGCATACGTGCCCTTCACCGTCTTCGACCATCCACATGGCGGGTCCCTTTCTGTATCCCGAATCGTAAAACAGCCCGCAGCCGCAGAAAGTCGCGCCGAACGTGACGATAAGCGCGGACAGAATCAACACCGATATCGCTCTTTTCATTTCTCCACCTCTCCGCCGTATCGCTACGGCAACTGATTTTTTCACAGTTACTATGATACAACTATTTTATTTATATTAAGAGGGTTCTTTGTAAACAAAACGTAAAAAGGCGGAAATTTAGCATTTTTCGACCCCGTTCCGTGCAAATCTTATAAACTTTTTAATAAAATATTCAACTAATTTTGTTAGTTATAATATTGCTTTTTGCATTCTGTTGCGATATAATTAAAATACCTTTATTATAAGCACGATCCGAATGAAAGGAAATCATATATGTTATCAACTGTAAAAAGTTTTGTGATAGCGTTCGTAGTCGCGCTGCTCGTGTTCGGAGTACTCGGCTACTACGCGTATCCGTACGTCAAAAGCGTATCGGAAGATTTTCTGCGTCCGGGCGCATCTGAAGATACGCGCCCCGCGGACGATACCGGCCATTCCGGCGCCGACACGCTCGAAACGGTGGATCCCGGCGACATAACCGATCCGGGCGACGATTTTGAAGGGCAGAAGAGTTTTACCATGCTTCTGTTCGGCTCTAACTATCAGCCCGACGTTTTCTCCGATTACAGAGTTACCGTCGCCACCTCGTCGGATATCGATCTTCTCGCGCAGCATCAGCGCCACTACACCGCCGACGTTATAATGCTCGTCAGATACTCCGCCGAGCTCGGCACGGTCATCTTCTCCGCGATACCTTCGAATATGATCGTCACCGCCGGAGGCATAAATATGTACCTCGGCGAAGTTCTCGAGAAGAAAAACGTAACGTATTTCGTCGGCGCGGTCGAATCGGTGACCGGTCTTCCCGTCGACTATTACGTTTACTGTCAGATAGCGCTCTTCAAAGACGTGATCGATATGCTCGGCGGCGTCAAATTCGACGTACCGGTCGATATGAACTACACCGATCCCGAGGAACGTATCGTGGAACCCGGCGCGTCGAGAGAACCGATCATAACGTATGACAAAGACGGCAATATAAAAGACGTGATACTCCCCGGCAAGGCCTTCAAGATCGATCTCAAAAAAGGCATACAGACGCTGAACGGCGAAAAAGCGTCGTGGGTACTGCGCTATAACGCGTACAGCGCCGGCAAGCCCGATTACACGAGATACAGAGAAACTCAGGTGAATTTCTTCAAAGTGCTGTTTGAACAGGTGATGAGAGAAGAATTCCGCGCGAGGATATCGATGGTCGTATCCGAGATCAACAAGCGCGGTTCCACGAACCTGACCCCGCAGGAATTCGAAGACATAGCCGACACGCTGCTCAATTACTCGGCGTATGAAAAAGCGACCGTTCCCTACCCCGGCACCAACCTGACCGCGGGCGGCGTGCAGACGTTTTCGTCTTCGAGATCGGAAGCTTACAAAACATATGAAAAATACAAAATCAAATAAGAGGATGCAAAGATGAAAAACACCGAAAAAACAATGGACAAGATCGTCGCGCTGTGCAAAAACCGCGGATTCGTATACGCCGGCTCCGAAATATACGGCGGTCTCGCGAACACCTGGGATTACGGGCCGCTCGGCGTCGAGCTCAAAAACAACATCAAAAAAGCGTGGTGGCGTAAATTCGTCACCGAATCGAAATATAACGTAGGTCTTGACGCGGCGATACTCATGAACCCGCAGACGTGGGTCGCGTCCGGTCATCTCGCGGGCTTCTCTGATCCTTTGATGGACTGCAGAGAGTGTCACGAGAGATTCAGAGCGGACAAACTCATAGAAGACTGGTGCGGCGAAAACGGCGTCGTTTTGCCGAAACCGATCGACGCGTTCTCTCAGTCGGAAATGAAGCAGTTCGTTGAAGACAACAATATCCCCTGCCCCACCTGCGGCAAGCACAATTTCACCGATATACGCCAGTTCAACCTGATGTTCAAAACCTTTCAGGGCGTTACGGAAGACGCGAAAAACACGGTATACCTGCGTCCGGAGACGGCTCAGGGTATATTCACAAACTTCGTAAACGTTCAGAGAACGACGAGAAGAAAAGTTCCGTTCGGTATCGGGCAGATCGGTAAATCGTTCCGCAACGAGATAACTCCCGGCAACTTCATATTCAGAGTACGCGAATTCGAACAGATGGAACTCGAATTCTTCTGCAAACCCGGCACGGACTTGCAATGGTTCGAATACTGGCGCGCTTACTGCAGAGACTGGCTCCTGTCGCTCGGCATCAAACCGGAAAACCTCCGTCTGCGCGACCACGATCCGGAAGAACTCTGCTTCTATTCGAAAGCCACGACCGACTTTGAATTCCTCTTCCCGTTCGGCTGGGGCGAGCTCTGGGGCGTAGCCGACAGGACCGATTACGACCTCGGAAGACATCAGGAAGTATCCGGCAAAGACCTTTCTTATTTCGATCCGGAAACGAACGAGAGATATTTGCCTTACGTCATCGAGCCTTCGCTCGGCGTTGAGCGCAGCGTTCTTGCCGTTCTCTGCGACGCATACGACGAAGAGGTTATCAACGAAAACGACACGAGAGTCGTTTTGCATCTGCATCCCGTTCTCGCGCCGTTCAAAGCCGCCGTTCTGCCGCTCTCAAAGAAGCTGAACGCCGAAGCGGAAGAGATATACGGCGAGCTTTGCAAGCACTTCCCCGTCGATTACGACGACACCGGTTCAATCGGCAAGCGTTACAGACGCGAAGACGAGATCGGCACGCCGTTCTGCATAACGTACGATTTTGAATCGAAAGAAGACGGCTGCGTAACCGTACGCGATCGCGACACGATGGAACAGATAAGGATACCGATCGCAGAGCTCGTAAGCTATATCGAGTCTAAGCTCGTCTTCTGATATGGGCGACGGGATATTCTACCGCTTTATCAAAGCGAAAAACGTAAAGTCGCTGAGATATAAAAAGGAACTTGCAGGCAAGATCTGCTCGCACAGCATCAAATACGCCACGGTCTCGCTCGGAGATCAGGGCGACAAGGTCGTCGGCCGCGACTGCGTATGCGGTTTTGACGACGTGTATTTCAGCATATCGGAAGGCGGCAGGCTGATATTCAAATCGCCGATGAAAGACGTGAAGCTGTTCGAACTGATGTCGCTCGACGGAGCGGTCATCTCCGGCAACGATGAAACTCAGAACGGCGAATACAGGGAAATAACGGTCCATTATTCATATTACAGATAAAGGAGAAATAACATGAAAAAAATCATAGCAGCATTACTTATCGCGGTCTTCGTATTCGCGGCCGTTTCATGCGCGGAAAACGCAGGCCCCGCGGAAGATACCTCGGCAAAGACTGCGCAGGCGACGGAAAAAGCGACCGACGCTCCCGCGACCGCCGCCCCGACCGAGAAAGCGACTGACGCGCCGGCTACGGAAGCGCCGACCGAGAAAGTCACCGAAGCGGTCGTGACAGAAGCACCGACGGAACCGGCTACCGACGCCCCGACGGAACCCGTCACCGAGACTCCCACGGAACCCGCGACCGAAGCTCCGACCGAGCCGGCCACGGAAGCGCCGACCGAGAAAGTCACCGAAGCGCCCGTTACCGAACCGCCTACGGAAAAAGTTACCGAAGCGCCCGTGACCGAAGCGCCGAAGGAAATACCCGATAACGCGTATTTCTACGACCGCATCTATATAGTTCCGCCGGATTTCTACACGATGCAGGAATTTGCCGGTCTGCCCTCCGGTCTGCGTAATGACTACGATCCCGGTCTTTGCTTCTTCAACTTCTCCACTGCAGCCGCAACGCCTCTGCAGGGTGAGGAAGCTATGGTCGCTTTAGCTCAGACCGCGCAGCCGGGCTGTTCGATACTGGGTTACAGAAGTTTCAAAGTCGACGGAGTCGACGTCGAACAGATCGACTACGTATGGGCGAGTCAGCCGATACTCCAGTCTATGGTCACCGTACACCTTGAAGATAAAAACGTTATAATACTCTTCGCCGCTCTGACGAGCATCGAAAACGCGCTTGAAGAATACACAGCCATAATCGATACTCTCGGAATAGTCGATTAAATTACACAAAAACGCACGCCGCCGCAAAAATAATTTGCGGCGGTCCTTTTTATCGTCGAAAACCGTTGACATAATATAGGTTGTAATTTATAATATATGTACTACCACTTATGGAGATAACGTTATGCGCGGATTTTCTATAAAATTATTGAGTGTAATTTTGATATCGTCTATGCTTGCCGGTTTTATACCCGGCGCGGCGTCGGCTTTTGCTTTCGGCGTTCAAGATTATGAAAAGGCAGAAAGTGTCGTAAAAGACAATGCTGATCTTGACGCCGGAATACAAACCCGCGCTGAAAAATTAAGCGAGCGGATACCGGTCTTGCCGGGTCAGCAGATACCCGGCAACTGTACCGTGATCGACGATCCTGTTTACGGTCACGTCGTCGGCTATGAATTAAAAAAGGGACATACCCTCTGTATAAGTGACGACAGTTATGAAGCGCTTGATTTTCTGCGGTACTGGGATGAAAAAACGAGCCTTAAAAACAAAACGCTTTCTGTTCTCGGCGACAGTATCAGTACGTTTGCCGGTTACGTGCCGACGGCTGACGGGTACAATCTCGAGCATCTTTCAAGATATCCGCAGGACAATCTTCTGACAGACGTAAATGAGACGTGGTGGATGCAGCTTGTCGACCGCCTCGGCGCGAGGCTCGGCATAAACGACAGCTGGAGAGGCGCAACCGTAAGCGGCGCGCATCCGGTTACGACCGGAGCGACCGGCGAAGACGCCGCGATGTTCAATTTACAGCGAATAAAGAATCTCGGCGCGAACGGCACGCCGGATGTGATCGTTTTATTCGGCGGATCGAACGATTACGCGCACGTGTCGAAACTCGGCTCGTTCGACGCCGCTTCGGCTCCGACAGAACCGGACTTTTCGGCTGTCAAATACGATAATCTTGCAGACGGTTACGTTGAGACGCTTCTGCGGTTCAGATATTTCTATCCCGACGCTCTCGTTATCTCCGTTTTGCCGGGCGTGACGAAAAGTTATTATTCAAACGATAAGCTGGCCGCGGGCAACACTTTACTGAAACGTATATGCGATCATTACGGCGTGCCTTACGTCGATCTGTACGAAAGCGATCTTACGGTCGGCATGCTGCCCGACGGCATTCATCCGAACGTCGAGGGAATGGACGTTATTACGGACGTTCTGATCGATCTGATCCGCACGATACCGGTAAAACCCGGTGAAAACACCGTTTATCCCGTTTCTCATACGCTTACAAACGCCAAAGCGTCTTTGAGCTACTATAAAGGCGTGACGGAAGGCGCGGCGTTCGCCGAAACCGTCACGGGTAAGGACCTGAGCGTTACGGTCATGATGGGCGGCAAAGATATAACCGCAAACTGTTACGCAGACGGCGTTATAAATATACCCGCCGTCACGGGAGAAATACAGATAACCGTGACCGGCACAAACGATATTTTTGAAGGTCACCTCTCCGCTCTGCCGGAAAATATCTGTGCGGGGGTAAACCTCTGGAGTATTCTGCCGCACGATCCGAAATATTACTCGCCGAATCAGGGCTGGGGTTACACGACCGTACCGGCTCCGTCCGTCACGTTTGAAATACAGCCGGGCGAGAAGATATACGCTTCTTCGTTCGGCAAGATCGGAGAAAACGGCAGCGACAAGCACAGCGGTATCCGCGTGACGTTTTTCAGCGATAACGGAGTTCTCGTCAGTCTCGATCCCGGCGCGATCTATTCTGAATTTGAGCAGAACGGCTTTATCACCGCACCGGATGGCGCGAAATACGTCAACGTTCCCATGTGGGGCGACAATGCGGAATGGGAGCTTTATCTGCCCGGCAGAGGCCACGATTTCGGCGGCGAAGCGCACGGAGTCTGCAGTATCTGCGGCAAAGGTCTGTTAGAAATGCTGTACGACGACAGGCTCGACGTGTCGGATAAAGAAGTTTCGATAATCGACGCGGGAACTCCGACGTCTTATAAGGCCGGCTCCGGCGGCAGTACGCCGGATGACGCGGTCATATGTCTTGACAGCGGAAAGCTGATCGCCTGCGGCATCGGTACAGCGACGGTTTCGATAGACGGAACGGTATATACGGTCAATGTTACGGCGGCGCCGATCTCGCTGTTTATGATAACCGGGCACAGCATCGGCGCGGGGGTCAAAGGCGACGCGTCGCTGTCCGCGCTCTGCCCCGACGGTCAGGTATACAGCTCGTTCGGGACAAACAATCTGCCCGCCGCTGTTTCCGGGCTCGGCATCGGATTTGCCGCGGAAAACAAACCTCCGAAGATATACGCTCTAAATAAGGGCGGAGGCGGAACGGTCGGCGAAGGCGGCGGCCTCGGTCTGTACTGGAACAGGCTGACCGGAGAAAAAGTCTGGATAATCAACGTTGCCGTGGGCGGAACGTGCCTCAAAAACTGGCTGCCCGAAACGACGGCTTACGCTAACGCCGTAAGTCAGTATAAGCGAGCCGCGCAGATACTCAATAACGAGATCGCGGCGGGTCATTATACGCTTTCACACACAGGAGTGATATATCACAGCGCGGCGAATTACTCATATCAGAACGTGGAGTTTACGGACGAGGATCTTCAAACGTGGTTCTCCGAGTTCTGGGGCGGCTTGAAATCCGAGCTTGACGCCGATATAAACGGCGACGGAAAAGGCGACGCACCGGAATTCTGCGCTTTCGTACCGATCTGGACTAAAAGCGCAATGTATACTTACAATACCGACAAACCGGCGACGTATTATATGTCGGCGTCGGCGGAATATCCCGATATGTTCACCGCTTCCGTCTGCTGCCGCGACTGGCTCACGGACGGCGGCGTTGCAGATAGCTTTCCGACGCCGGACTATACGATGCAGAACGGGACGGAGCCCGACCGTCCACTGACGTTTTCGGAAGTCTTCGCGTCGGACAGAGTCCATCTGCAACAGATCAGCTATAACGCTCTCGGCGAAGATATAGCCGCTGATATATACCGCCGTATTTACGGAAGCAACGGTTTGACTTCATTTTCGCTTATGCATACGGACGGCGTGACCGGGGTCTCCGACTCGGTAAGTTTTGCCTGCGGTGAAAGCCTTACGCTCGTTCCGGTTACTGAGCCCGTAACGGTATCGTCTCTGCGGTTCGAAGCTTCCGGCACTGTCGAAATAGTTTATCCTCTTACGGTGATCCCTAAGCATAACGGAAGCGGAATGCTGAACGTTTATGACGGAGATACTCTGATCCGCAGCGTGCAGTTCGTCTGCACCGGTTTTGACGACCGTATCGATATGAGATACGACGACAGATACGACGTATCCGGTAAAGAAGTTACGATCATCGGCGCGGGAACCCCGACGTCTTACAAAGTAGGTTACGGAGTGACGGAAAATACGCCGGACGAGGCTGTCGTGCGGCTTGAAAACAGCAAACTCATCGCCTGTGGTATCGGCGAGGCGACGGTTTCAATAGACGGAGTTGTATATACCGTCAACGTCAAATCGGCGCCGATCTCGCTTCTGCTTTTGATCGGTCAGAGCAATATGCGCGGCTCGGAAGGCAACGCGGATCAGTCGATAGTCTGCCCCGAAGGGCAGGTCTACGCGACTTACGGCGACGACCGCGGCGCTTCAAATACCGAATTCACGGTTTCTACGGCGCGTTATTTCGCGGCAAGCGCGCTCGCCGGCGAATACAGCAGCGTAAACGTTGAAGGCACGGCGGAGTGCCTTTCCGGCTATCCGCTTTACACGCTTTGCGAAGAAGGCGCCGGCAAAATGGGACCCGACAGCGGATTCGCTTACGAATGGGTAAAAGCGACCGGAGAAAAGGTCTGGGTAGTCAACGCCGCGCACGGCGGCACGGCGATCAGCGCGTGGCAGAAAGGCGGCAAGGAATATAACGAAGCTCTGCTTCTGTTCACCGCCTGCCGCGAAACGCTTCAGAAAGAGATCGCCGCCGGACACTATACCCTCTCGCATATGGGTTATTTCTGGTGCCAGGGCTGCAGCGATGCGTCTCAGACGGCTGAATGGTATATCAACAAATTCACGGCGATGCATCAAAATCTCAAAGCCGACAATACGTTCGATCACGATCTCGATCCGTCTACGCCGGATATAACGTTTGAATTCGCCGGTATCATACCGATACTGCACGGGCTGAATTCGTACAGAGCCGGCGTGTATAACGATCCGCTTGTAGGCGCTCATTACGAATCTTACAGGACGCTCACGTTCAACGGGCCGCGCGCGGCGCAGTATTTCATGTGCTCCGACCCGGATATGCCTGACGTTTATATGGTATGCGATATCGGCGCCGGCTGGATGCGTATGCCCGACGGCTCTGACGGAGTTGCCGCGTACTTTGAATCGCATTACGAAAACGGCACGGTCAACTATCAGACGCAGGTGCCGCAGTCTGCTTCGTGGTATAAGCCGACGACTCCCGCCGCGGTACACGATACGATACACTACAATCAGATCGGTTACAACGAAGTCGGTATAGAGTCGGCGAGAAACATGCTCATTCTGCTCGGCGTACTGCCCGATACCGAAGAAGAAACGACTGTAAAATTCGTAAACTGGACCGGTTACGAGGAAGTTTCGGAGATCACGGCGAGAAAGAGCGCTTCATCGGAAACGCTGATCGTCCCGATTGTTTCTCCGTGTTACCGTTCCAAACAGGTCACTTATACGGTAAGCGAAGGATTGAATTATTCTTACTACGATCTTACCGCTTCGTCATCCGACGTTACCGGTACGCTTACGGCGCACGGAGCCGAAGGTTTCGTTTCGGTCGTACCGCGCGAATACAAAACTTTCCGCTTTGAAACGGATAACGGAAGTTTTATAAGCGTCGGCGAGACGGAAAACAAAACGTCTTTCGTGTCGGGCGGTATGGATTCCGGCGTGTTCACTAACGCGCGGATCGCGCTTTACGAAAGTGTAATGCTCGATCACGACCAAAGTTGGGCGCTCGAAATAAAGATGACCGGTCCGTGGTATTCCGACAGTATGCCGAAGCTCAAAAAACTGCTTAGCGCTGACGGCGCGGCTTCTACGGTCGGAGCGTATAACCTGATAGTAGGCGGAAATAACAGCAGGATATGGCTCGGTTATTATAACGGCACGACTCACGTCGGCTGCGGCATCAACCTCGCCGAATACGGAATAAGCATGTCCGACACTCATATTTACCGGCTGTATAATCAGGTAAACGAAGACGGTACGAATCAGATACTGCTTTACGTGGACGGGCAGTTCGTCGCTCCGATGACGCGCTATATAACCGGCGACAACGGAGACACAGGCACGGAATCGCAGATGCTCTGCGGCGTCGATCTTCACTTCGGATATCTCGGTGCGGTCAACTATCCGCTCGACAACGGTTCGATAGAATATCTGCATATAATCGAATCCGGCGCGGATGAAAACACGCATATCCATGATTTCGGCACGTGGCAGACCGTTACGCTTCCGTCCGCCGAAGGACCGGGGACCGACAGACGCGAATGCTCGCTTTGCGGACTTGAACAGACCCGCGCCGTTGACGGCGTATGGCAGAAATACGCTCTGTCGGATCATTTGCAGCAAATGCCCGAATACGTCTGCCGCGATCTAAACCTCTGGGCTGTTCTGCCTCACGACACGTACTATTTTGCAAGCGGCAGAGCGTGGGGAACGCATTCTTCGGGCACCGTACATTCGGTAACGATACCGATCATCCCGGGTGAGCGTATATACGCTTCGTCGTTCGGCAAAGCCGCAGAAAACGGTCACCCGACGTCAAACGGCATACGCACCACGTTTTTCGATATTTACGGTATACTCAAGACCTACGAACCGTCGCAGGTCTATGCTGAATTCAGCAGCAACGGCGGTTACATTACTGCGCCCGAAGGAGCCGCGTATATAAATATCGCGATGTGGACGGATACCGACGAATGGGAGATATATCTGCTTGACCGCGACCACACGTATTTTACGACCGTTACCGAACCGACCTGTACGGAAGGCGGCTTCACCTCCCACATCTGCGGTTCATGCGGTCAGGGAGATAAATACGATTATACCGAAGCGACGGGGCATACCGTCGTTAACGATCTCAGGATCATGCCCACGAACGCTAAGAACGGATTTACCGAAGGCAGTCACTGCTCTGTTTGCGGCGAAGTATTCGAGGCTCAGCAGATCATACCGGCTAAGGGTTACGACTGGATGACCGAAGACGGGAAGTTCAAGGTTATGTTCATCGGCGGAAGCTATTCCGAAGACGCGACGAATTCCGGTCAGGGAATGACGACGAGCCTCCTGCTCGACGCGCTTCAGGCTCTGCTCGGCGACGATATAGAAATAACGGTAGGTCTTTGCTATGCCGGTGGCAAAGCGATAGCGTGGCACGCCACGCAGGCCGAAAGAGACACGAAGATATATTCTCTGCGCATAATAACGACGGGCGGTACGTGGAATAACGTCGGCAAGTATACCTCCGCCGAGGCTCTTTCCTGGACCGATTGGGACGCCGTGGTACTTCAGCCCTCTCAGGCGGAGGCGAGAAACGGCGTAGACAGCAACCGCAACGGCGACAGCGAAGACGAAAAGTTCTACGACTACGACGCGTCGGTACCTTATATGCTCGATCACATCTCCGCATATGCTCCGCAAGCGGAAATATACTACTATGAGCTATGGGCGACAAATAAGAACACGGAGATAAATACGGGTCTTTCGGCGTACAACATGATCGCTTCGGTCACGCTCGACGCCATGCATTATATTGGTACGAATAATTCATACGTTTTCTCCGACGCGGTACCGGTAGGCGCGGCGATACAGACGGCGCGCACTACGTATCTGACGCTGCTTAACTATAATCAGGATGAAACGATAACCTTGGAGACCGACCCGCAGTTCGGCCTGCAGCGAGACGTAAGCCATCTGAGCTTCAACATCGGACGCTATATCGCGGCTATGACGTTTGCCGAAACGCTCATACCGGAAGAACTTCGCGTCGAAGGGTATTCTCTGCCCCCGACCAGAGTGACCGAATCGGTAGGCGTTTTGCCGCGTGAATACGGGGAAATCGCCCGGGAGGCGATCCGCCGCGCTGTGAGCCGCTGGCACGGTGCTGAACAAACGCTGACCGTACTGCCGATAGAAGGATACGAGACCGACCCGACGCCGGGCACGGCCGAGGCTTTGTCGGGATACGTCTATACGGTATGCCGTACAGATTCTTCGGAAAAACTGCTTACGTTTATAAAACATGTCGTAGGCGAAAAATTACCGGAAGATTATCACGTTGAAAAAGTTGAGATCGAATACAGCCCGATACCGGAAGCCGATCCGCTGTACAAAGTGACGATACGTTACGGATATACGTTCGCCTCATTTTACGCATCGGTGATCGTCGCCGATCATTCTTATGAAACGGAGATAACGCTTCCGACCTGTACGGAACAAGGCTTCACTACGTATACGTGTACGCATTGCGGTTTCACTTACGTCGGTTCGTATACCGGCCCGCTCGGGCATGATTACACGTCGGCAGTTACCGCTCCGACCTGCACAGAGCAAGGCTACACAACATATACCTGCTCGCGCTGCGGAGACAGTTATGCGGATAATTATACAGATGCGCTTGGGCACAACTTTGAAAACGGTATTTGTACTGTTTGCTCCGTCGCACAGTGGGATACCGACGGCGACGGCGTGCTGGAAATTCTGGCTATCGGCAACAGTTTTTCAGAGAATGCGTTGAGAGTCGCGTATCAGATAGCCCGCGGTCTTGGTATTAAAAATATCGTCATCGGTCATCTTTACATCGCCGGCTCTTCGCTGAATACACATGCCACGAACGCTGTAGGCGATCTGGCAAAGTACACATACTACTATAACGACAACGGTTCCTGGGTCCAGACCGACAACTATAAGATAAGCACCGCTCTGGAATCACGCAGCTGGGACTACGTTTCCATGCAGCAGGTCAGCAAGTTAAGCGGTGTGGAAAGCACCTACAATGAAGATCTGACCGATTTGATCGCTTACGTAAAGGCCCGCTCCGATGCAAAGCTGGTTTGGCATATGACATGGGCATATCAGCAGGATCCCACCCTTTATGGATTTGCGACCTATAATAAAGACCAGATGACCATGTACAACGCCATCGTTTCCGCAACTCTGAACAAGATCGTCACCAACAGCGACTTTGATTTGATCGTTCCCAACGGTACTGCGGTGCAGAATGCCCGCACCTCCCTTTTGGGTGACAATATCACTCAGGACGGTTATCATATGAGTAACGACTACGGCTGTTATCTGACCGGTCTGATGTTCATAAGGACAGTCACCGGCTTGCCCGTGGATAATATCACCTATATTCCTTCAAATATGGATGAGCTGAAGATGGCGATCGCCATCGAATCCGTTAACAACGCCTATATAAACCCATTTGACGTGACGAATTCCATATACGTACATACCCACAGCTACACATCGACCGTCACCGACCCCACCTGCACCGAACAGGGATATACCACCTATACGTGCGCTTGCGGGGACAGTTATATTGACGATTACGTTGACGCGCTCGGGCACGATTACGTTTCGACCGTGACGGAGCCGACGTGTACCGAAGCGGGATATACGACATACGTCTGCTCAAGGTGTGAAGACACTTACATTGACGAGCATACCGACGCGCTCGGTCACGATTTCGGCGCGTGGTTACAGATTTACGCTCCGACGTGCGCGGCGGAAGGCAAAGACGAAAGAGAATGCGCCGTATGCGGTGAAAAAGAATACCGCGATACGAGAGCGGCGGGGACGGATGCTCTGATACAGGTATCCTCTTCTCTGCCGGACGGATATTTCACGGGCAAGAAGATCGTCTGCATCGGCGACAGTATAACCGCCGGAAGCGGCGCGACGGTCGGCATAAACGATTACGTGACCGTGCTCGGTCAGCTTCTGGGCGCGGATATGACGCGGCTCGGGCTTGCCGGTTCCGTTATGTGCACCGGAGGTCATAAACCGTGCAACTACGAAAAGCTCGGAAAAATACCGGCTTACGCCGATATCGTCACGGTATATATGGGCGTCAACGACTGGGATCACGCAAGATCCGGTGAGAACGGATATTACGGTTTGGGCGAACCGGGGACGGACGACACGACGACGTTTTACGGAGCGCTCAAAATGTGGTGCGACAAGGTCGCCGAGCTCAAAGCTCTGCCGGAATACGAAAACACCGTATTCATATTCTGCACGCCGACGATAACGTCGTGGAACGTTCAGGTCACAAGCGAAAAGGACTGGGATCCGTTAAAGCAGAATCAGTGCGGATATACGCTGCGCGACTATTGCGTTGCGATCATGCAAGTCTGCGCGTCGTACGGCATACCGGTACTCGATCTCAACGTTTACAGCGGTCTGTATTACAACAGTTCAGACGACAACAACGCCGTTTCGCTCTATACCGACGGCATACACCCGAATCCTCAGGGTCACGCGATGATAGCGGCTGCAATATCAGAATTCCTCTATGATAATTATTCGTATGAAGCGCGCGAAACCGGCAATATACACACGTTCATAGCTGAAGATTTCGCGCCGACATGCACGGAACAGGGATTCAGATTTTACGTATGCTCAGACTGTCACTACTCTTACAAAGCCGAATACACCGACGCGCTCGGTCACGATTACGTTTCGGCCGTGACGGAGCCGACGTGTACCGAAGCGGGATATACGACTCACGTCTGTTCAAGGTGTGAAGATACTTACGTTGACGAGCATACCGACGCGCTCGGGCACGATCTGATACGTCACGACGGCAAGCCGGCGAGTTGTACCGAACACGGTTGGAGCGATTATGACACCTGCTCGCGCTGCGATTTCTCCACTTACGAAGAGATACCTCCGGCGGGTCACTCGTACGGTCGCCCCGTATTCGTCTGGTCTGTCGATATGAGCTCGGCAAAAGCCGTATTTACGTGCGGCGTATGCGGCGATGAAACGGAGACAGAAGCCGAGATCAGCTCGCGTACGGTCGTGACCGAAGAACGCGAAAACGTAACGGTATTCACCGCTTCCGTACAGTTCGGCGGCGTGACGTATACCGACGAAAAGCAGCGCGTCAATTTCGTCTACGGCGACGTTGACGGAGACGGAAAAACGGACGGAAAGGACCTTATAAGGCTCCGCAGATACCTCGCAACGTACGACGACGGCACCGGAAATTCTCCGACAGAGATATCGGACGGCGCCGACGTCAACGGCGACGGCAGAGTCGACGGGCGCGACCTGATACGCCTGCGTAAATACCTTATGCAGATCGACTGTACCGGTTCCGCGTCTATACTGACAATCGCGATACCGCAAGCCGCGATCGGCTTGAAAAAAGAGCGATAAAATAAAAAAAGCGTCTGCAGATCGCAGACGCTTTTTTACGTTTATTCAGATTTTGCGTAAAGCGTTGACGACACCGACAGATCTGTTCCGAGCATCGCGACGCTTTTAATTCCGAGCCCGTATATGACTTTCGCCCATCTTTCTTTCATATCCGTATCGTGATCGACCGGCAGAAAACCCGCCGTAACATAGCTCTTGATCGCGCTTTGCCGGAATTCGTCGGTAGTGAGAAACGTATATTTTACTCCGTTCTGCCGAAGTTTACACAGCGCGGCCGAGAGCAGATAACGGCACAGACCTTTGCCTCTGTGGTCGGCGCGAATGCCGACCATGTGCAGATCCCCTGCGCCGTCCGCTCTGACAAACGCCGTCGCGGTGCCTATTATCTCGCCGCGGTATTTGAGAAAGAAAACGTCTGAATACGGATCTATCTCCGCTATAGCGGTTATCGATGCGTCAAACGCTTTGACGCCTATACTCTCGTCGATAAGCCTGCCGCCGCGGCAGCATTCGACCCAAGCGGCCTTATCCTCTTCACCGGAATATCTGCAGATCGAATATCCGTCGGGCAGATCGTATCTGTCGACCGATCCGGACATTATACGGCACATTTTGAGTTGTTTCATATTATCTCCGTCAAAAGTGTTATTACGGTAAGTATAATATATAAATCGAAAATTGTCAAGCGCAAGCGGAAAAAGCGAAAGTGAAAAGTGAAGAATGAATAGTGAAAAAGGAAAAATCCTGCTTGCGCAGGATTTTTGGTGACCCGTAGGAGATTCGAACTCCTGAAGCCGCCGTGAGAGGGCGGAGTCTTAACCACTTGACCAACGGGCCGATTGTTTATTTAATATACCACATCAAACCGAAAAAATCAAGGGGTTTTGCAAAAAAAATTTATGTTTTTACAGTTTTATTTGCTTTGTTTTTCTTTTTTCTTCTGAAAATCGACAGAAACCATTTTTCATCCTCAGCGGTCACGCACGAAAACAGACGCAGAAACGAATAATAAAGCGTGACGCAGATCACCGCTCCGGTGAGCATGGCGGTCAGCTGCATAATGTACAGTCCGTTCAGAAGCCCGAACAGCAGCCGCGTCAAACAGGCGGCGCCCGTCATACAGATCGCGGGCAGGATCAGCGTGTTAATAAAGCAGCCTTTTACCTTAACGCATGAAAAGAGCTTTCTGACGCTGAGCGCGGCGTTCAGTATTTCGCTTACGTAGATCACGACAACGTAGCCTTTTATGCCGAACGGAGGCAAAAGAAAGAACACTAAAACGACCGATACGAACGCGTCGATAATATTATATCTCATAGACGCTACCTGTTCTCCGAGTCCTTTGAGTATCGCGTCGGTAGTGTTGTCGATATACATCACCGGTATCAGCACGGCGAAAACGCGTATATACTTCCCTGCTTCGGCGCTGTCATATAACAGCATACCGAGCGTTTGAGAATAATAGGCGAAAAGTCCGGCGACGCCGACTGAGAATATGACCGTTATTTTCATTATTCTCGAGGTGACGTATTCAATGGATCGCCGGCTGTCCGTTTCTTTATATCTTGTAACCTCTGGCACGAGGAGCCCGGTAAAAGCGGTCAGAAACGCCATGGGAAAGAAAATGACGGGAAAGACCATGCCCGATATGACGCCGTATGACGAGAGCGCCTCTTCGCTCGACGCGCCGTTCTTAACAAGTCCTTTCGGTATGAGGATATGTTCTATCGTGAGCAGTGCGCTTCTAATGTACGAGCTGACCGCTATCGGCACCGCCATTCTGATAAGTCTGCCCGATATGCCCGACGACGGCGGCGCCGTCATGTTTTTTACTTTTCTTATGTCGAACAGATAAAGTATCAGCGATACGGCGAACGCGAGAAATTCCGATATCAGCGTACCCGTCACGATGGCGACAGTTGCCGCCTCTATGCCTCCGCCCGATACGCAGACGAGCAGTGTTGCGGTGAGAAAGATACGTATGAACTGCTCGAGTATGTTCGTTACCGCGTTTTTCACCACTCTTCTGACAGCCGAAAAATAACCCGACAAAGCGTTTGACACGGCGAGCGGCGGCAAACTCAGCGCGAGAATGCGAAGCGACCGGAGCGCTCTTATATCGCCGAGCCATGACGAGGCGATATGCCCGGAGAAAACGAGCAGCAGTATCATCGCCGCGGCGCCGAAGATCAGCGCGTACAAGATACAGCTTCTCATGGCGCGTTTCACCCCCGCGCCGGAGTTTTTGACGATCTGCTGAGAAACGAGCCTTGTCGCCGACAGATATATACCGGACGTGGCGAACGTGACTGCGAACGTATATACGCTCATTATAAGCGAAAAAAGTCCGACGCCCGCCGCGCCGATCTTATCGGTGATATACACGTTGAATACGACCGTGAGCAGTCTCATCGTCACGCTCGTCACTGTCAGTATGACGCCGTTTATCAGAAATTGTCTTACAAGTTTCAAAATACCACTCCGATATTTTTTATATTGTTCAAAAAATTATATTGTATTTCAGTTTTCTATATGATAAAATATAATAAATTGCGTAAATATGCCGAAAGGATATCGATATGAAAAAACTCTTTCTCATTCTGATCTGCCTGATAATTGCGGCGTCTGTCGTGTCGTGCAACGTCATCATCAATAAGCCCGGAGATACCGCCGATTCACAGACTGAAGCGGTAACGCAATACGAGCACGAGCATATGGAGCTTGCCGATCTTGACGCGATAATTGCAACGACCGAACACCAGAATATCCCCGTTTCGACTCTGCGTTATTTCGTGATGGATCAGTATTCGTCGTTTTTGAATAACTATTACTACTATCTGTCGTATTTCGGGCTGGATCCGAACGCGCCTCTGCACGATCAGATCTACGACAAAGAAAAAGGTACGACGTGGTACGAATATTTTCTTTCTCTCGGCAAGAAGGCTCTCGAACAGTACGCTAAATTTGCCGAAATGGCGATAAAAGAAAACATCGCGCTCGATCAGTCTGACATTGACAGTATCGATGAATACATTAAGAATATCGAAGACGCCGCCGAACAAAACAGCCTTTCGTTCGAGGGATATATGTCCGAGTACATGGGCGACGGAATGACGAAAGAACGTTTGAGAGCCGCAGTTGAGCTTTCACGCCTCGGCTACAAGTATTACCTCAAAGTATACGACGGCATCGAGGTGACCGCTGAACAGATCGAAGCTGATTTCCTGGAGAATATAAAGAATTACGGTCTCGTAGATTACAGCGAAGCGTACGTAAAAGCCGAGTACGACGAGACGAACACCGACGAAGAGATCGAAGCGGCGAAGGTCGCTGCAGCCGACAAAGCCGCGGCGTTCAAAGCGCTGGTCGAAGGCGGCAAGAGCTTCGTCGAAGCGTATAACGAAACGTTCCCGCCCGCAGAAGGCGAGGCTCCGCTTGAAGAGTCCGACCTGCTCGTCACAGGCGCGGCAAACGCTTCTTCACTTGAAAAACTTGCGTTTATGTTCGAAGAAGGCGCAAAAGCGGGCGATATAAACGTATATACCGATGAAAACGGCAACGTATACGTCGTACAGTGCGCCGCCGTTCCCTATAAAAACACGCAGAAGACCGTGAACGTGCGCCACATACTGCTCGACTCGAGCGCCTATTCCACCGAAGAAGCCGCAGAAGCGAAAGCCAAGGAACTTGTTGAGGAGATCAAAGCCGCTTCTGATCCGAAGGCGAAATTCATTGAGCTTGTAGATCAGCACAGTACCGATCCCGGTTCGATCGCAACGGGGGGACTTTACGAAAACGTATGCCCCGGAGATATGGTGACCGAATTCAACGACTGGTGCTTCGATCCCGCAAGGCAGGAAGGCGACGTCGGTTACGTTCTGACTGACTACGGCTTTCACGTGATGTATTTCGACAGTTTCGGCGACGAGATATGGAGAGTCGACTGCGAAAGCGCACTGCGCGATACGTCTTTTGAAAAGATCGCGGACGACGTTTACGCTTCGGTCGCGTTAACCTATAACGAAGAACTTACCGACCGTATCACGAGATAAACGGAGATAAATAATGCAAACGATCAAGATAATCAATCCCGCCGCAGGCAAAGGCAAGGCGCTCGGCGAAAAAACCGAAGATGAACGCTGTTACGTTACGCAGTCTGTCGGAGACGCGGAGAATTTCATTTACGAAACGTGCCTGACCGAACCGGAGACGCATTTCATAATCTGCGGCGGCGACGGCACTCTCAACGAAGCCGTGAACGGTATAATGAGAGCCGGTGCCGGCGATAAGGCTCTTTTGTCGGTAATGCCTCTCGGCACGGGCAACGATTTTCTCCGTTATGAGCCGAAGACCGGTTCTCCGGTAAGATGCGACGTTATTCGCTACGGCGACCGTTATTTTGTAAACGTACTGAATATCGGTTTTGACTGCGACGTTGTGAAGAAAGTCGATTCATACAGAAATAATCCGCTTATCAACGGCAGTTTCGCGTATATTTGCGGCGTTGCGAGCACGTTTTTACATAAATTCGGCTGCAGGATGAAAGTAGATACGGTAAACGCGGACGGTACGGAAGATCATTTTGACGATGAATATATGCTCTGCGTAGTGTCGAACGCTCAGTTTTACGGCGGCGGGTTCAGGCCTACGCCGCTCGCCGAACTGACCGACGGTCTTGCCGATCTGCTGATCGTCAAAAAGATGCCGCGCACGCGATTCATCTCTATCATCGGTTCGTACAAAAAGGGCGAGCATTTCGACCCCGAAAAAGGCGACGTGCTCGACAAATACAAAGATATAATGACGTACCGCAAATGTAAAAGCATAAAGATCTCCGGCATAAGGTGCCTTTGCGCCGACGGAGAAATAGAAAATGCCGAAGAAACGGAAATAAGCGTCGTTCCGACGGCGATAAACATAATTATTTGATAACCGGAGGAATTCCATGGCTTCTTACTGTCTCACATGCTGTTCTACTGCCGACCTGACGAAAGAACGTCTCGACGCGCGGGGAATTAAATACGTTTGTTTTCACTTCTCTATCGACGGTGTTGAATATGACGACGATCTCTGGCAGACGATGCGTCCGCAGGATCTTTTCTACGCAATGTCTAACGGCGCCGATACGAAAACTTCTCAGGTCTCCGTCGGCGAATATATAGATATGTTCGATCCGATACTTGCGGAGGGAAAAGATATACTTCACGTCACACTCTCTTCCGGAATATCCGGCACTTACAATTCCGCAAAGATCGCAGTCGATGAAATGCGCGAAAAATATCCCGAGCGCAAGATCTACCTTGTAGATTCTCTCGGCGCGTCGAGCGGTTACGGGCTTATAATGGAAACGCTCGCCGACTTTCGCGACAGGGGCGCCGACATAGATTCACTGTACGAGTGGATCACAAAGCACCGCCTCAATATGCACCACTGGTTCTTCTCTACCGATCTTACGTTCTATATCAAAGGCGGCAGAATTTCAAAGACTTCGGGCTTTTTAGGTAATATGCTCGGCATATGCCCCCTGCTCAATATGGATAATCAGGGCAAGCTGATACCGAGAGAAAAGATCATCGGCAAAAAGAGAGTCATAAAGCGGACGGTCGAAAAAATGGCGGAATACGCTAAAGACGGCTGCGACTACGACGGTAAGGTATTCATCTGCCAGTCCGAATGTTTGGACGACGCGAGAACGCTTGCAAACCTCGTAAAAGAAAAGTTCCCGCTTATGAACGGCGAACCCGAGATCTTCTCCATCGGCGCCGTTATCGGCAGTCACACCGGTCCCGGCACGGTATCGCTGTTTTTCTGGGGTAAGAAGAGAAACGGTTGAATTATGAAAAAAAGAATTCTTGCTTTCTCCTCTCTGATTCTGCTTCTCTGCACCGTATTCATTCAGGCGTCGGCTTTCGGGTACGTTCACGACCCGAGAAAAAATCCATACGCCATGAAGGATATCGTTGAAGACGAAAACGCCGTATACGGCTTTCGTCCGAGCGAGACGGGCAGTCTCAAATCCTACGCTTCGGCAGACTGGTCGGATCCCGCCGTGGTCGAAGCCGGCAGGCAGGACCGTATAGCGTATCACAACAGCATAAATTCTATGTACGATATGCTTAAAGAGTACGAAGAGGCGGGCAAAAGCATCGAAGAGATCGCGCGGGCGTTGAGCACAAGGCGCAACGAGATACGCCTTGAAGCGTATAAAGACGATCCGGAAGGTCTTGCCTCCGTCAAAGCGCGCAATCTTGAGAAGTACGGTCATGAGGAAGGACCCTTGCCCGACGAGCTCTACGCTCAGTACGGCTCGTGGGAAACGGTGCTTGAGAAGGCGTTCAGCGCAAACGTCGGTATGGACGTCTGTCTCGGCCTTTACGACGATTATTATTTCCTTTACGTCGCGTTAGGTCAAGCGGAGGAAGAAACGCCCGAGACCGGCGATACGGCGCCGATCGTCATATGTGCGCTTGCGATGACCGCTTCTCTGTTTGCTTGCTGCGCCGTTTACGGCAAAAAGCGATATTACCGATAAAGGAAAACGACGGCAAAACGCACCGCCTTCAAAATAAAAAGGTTTAAGATATTATTTTCTTAGTAAGTCTTACGTAAAAAATAAGCAGACTGATTTTGATTTCAGTCTGCTTTTTGTTATTTAATTCTCTTTACTGATTACTGCTCGTCTTTCTTAGCGGCGAGAGCTTCTTTTGCTATCTTGTCAGCGTTTGCGGCGGGTACTTCTTCATAGCGGATGAATTCTATGGTGTACTTGCCTCTGCCCTGCGTCATGGCGCGGAGAACGGTCGGATAATCGGCTACTTCGGAGAACGGTACTTCGGCTTCAACTACCTGATAGCCCTTCTTCGCCGCCTGGTTGATACCCATGACTCTGCCGCGCTTCTTGGTGATCGTACCCATTACGTCGCCTATATAGTCTCCGGGAACGGTAACTTTCATATCGCCGATCGGTTCGAGTATGATCGGGCCGGCTTTGACCATACCTTCTTTATAGGCAAGTCTTGCGGCGAGTTTGAACGACATTTCGGACGAGTCGACTTCGTGGTAAGAACCGTCGTACAGATCGGCTTTGAGGCCAACCATCGGGAATCCGGCGAGAACGCCTTCCTGCATGGCTTCTTCAAGACCTTTGATAACTGCGGGATGGAAGTTCTTCGGAACGGAACCGCCTACGCAGGATTCGGTAAATTCAAGACCGTTGTCGCCGGGAGCGAATCTGATCTTGACGTCGCCGTACTGACCGTGACCGCCGGACTGTTTCTTATGTTTGCCCTGTACGTCGGATCTGCCCTTGATGGCTTCTTTGTAAGCGATCTTCGGAGCGGACGTATCGACGGATACGCCGTATCTCGTTTTGAGTTTGGAGAGCGTTACGTCTGCGTGTATATCGCCTGCGGCGGTGAGAACGAACTGCTTCGTATCGGGGTTGTTCTCGAAGCGGAGCGTGAGGTCTTCTTCGCAGAGTCTCTGAATGCCCTGGGAGATCTTTTCTTCATCGCCCTTTGCTTTCGGTGCGACCGCTATTCTCATACAAGGCTCGTCCGTGACGATCTTCACATACGGCAGAGCCGCGGGAGCGGCTGAAAGCGTATCGTTCGTATTGACGTTTGCGAGCTTCGTTGTAACGCCGATATCGCCGAATTCGATCTCTTCGACTTCTTTCATATCTTTACCGCAGATGGTGAAGATATGACCGAATTTCTCAGTCGTGCCCTTTTCGGGATTTTTGAGAGAAGTATCGCGTTTGAGCGAGCCGCTCATTACGCGGAAGAACGACATTTTACCAACGAACGGGTCGGCTATGGTCTTGAATACGAATACCGAGGTCGGATCCGACTCGGAGAGAGTGACCGTTTTAACCTCTTCGCCGTCGATGACCTTCGCTTTGTTCGCGACTTCGGGCGACGGGAAATAATCGGATATCTGATCGAGCAGAACGTCGACGCAGTTGAGCGTTGCCGCCGCGCCGCAGATAACGGGAACGATATCACCGCTGTTGAAGCCGATGTGTATCGCTTCGACCGCTTCTTCTCTCGTAACTTCTTCTTCCATAAGTACCTTTTCCATAAGCTCTTCGCTCGTGACGGCTATGGATTCAAGCAGTTCGTTTCTGTATTTCTTCGCCGTTTCGACAAAGCTTGCGGGGATTTCGGCTTCCTGATGCTTGCCGTCTTTGTCGTAAACGTATTCGCGCATATCGATAAGATCGAGGAATCCGACGACCTTGCCGCCGTCGATCATCGGTATGACTATCGGGCAGACGGTGGAACCGAATTTTTCACGCAGATCGTCGAAAACTCTCTCGAATTTTGCTTCGGGATCGTCGAATCTGTTTATAAAGAACGCCTTCGGAATGCCTCTTTCGGAAGCGCGCTCCCATGCAAGCTCGGTACCGACGTCGGCGCCGGATTTACCGTCGACAACGATGACCGCGCTGTCGGCTACGCTGACGCCTTCGGCGACTTCGCCGTAGAAATCAAGATAACCGGGAGTGTCGATGAAATTGATCTTGGTGTTTTTCCAAGTAATGGGTGCGACCGCAAGCGAGATCGAAAAACCGCGCTTTATCTCCTCCTTATCGTAATCAAGAACTGTGTTTCCGTCGGAGATCTTTCCGAAACGGGAGGTCGCTTTCGTCATAAAAAGCATAGCCTCGGCAAGCGTTGTTTTACCGTGGCCGCTGTGGCCGACGAGGCAGACATTGCGGATGTTTTTTCCCATAATTTACTCCTTTTTATTGTTATCGGTATATAAACCGTAATATTTAATGGCATATCGCGCCACACTAAACTATATTATACACTAAATATTTAATTTAATCAAGACTTTTTTTCATTTTCCGCTTGGTGCAAATGTAAATTTTCGGCTCTGATTTTTGTGCATATTGCACAAGCGTCATTGCGGCGCTTCCTCTTCGGTTTCCGGAAAACCGTAAACGGATCTTTTGAGCCCGAGCATATTTCCGATATCCGCTCCGGGCGCCGAAACGCCTTCACCGTTTACGATACCGTACGTTCCCGACGCCATTTTCGAAACGAGTTCTCTGTACTCGCCGGCGTTGAAGCCGGTGAACCGGTCGAAAGCGTTTCCGTTTGAATCGCTGTTCACTTTCGTCGGAAGTCCCGTTCCGCCGTTATCCTTGCCGTAAGCGGTGACTTTCCCGCCGTATTCGGAAAATCTGTTTTCAAAATACGCCGTCACTATCCGGTTTACGACGTATTCATAGTTTTTGACCGCAGACGTTATCACCCTCTCGGAGTAATACCTTTTATCCGTATAAGAACCGACGAGCCTGCCGTTTTTTTCTTTTGCGGCGTCGGATACCGGTTTAAGCGTTCCGTCGCCTTCGGTGAGTATGACGTCGACTCCGTCCGTATACATTTCTTCCGCTTTTGTTTTTATACTTTCCGCGCTGTCGTAATCCTTGACGAAATACGCTTCGTAATTAACGTCGAGATCGCGTTCAGCCGCGGCTTTATCGGCGCCCTGAATAAATCCCGCAAAACAGTTTTCTCCGCTCCCGATGAAGCCTAACGCGGTTATACCGTCCGCGACGAGAGCGTATCCGGCGGCAAAGCCCGCGTCTTTTTCGTTGAATACGGCGCAAGCCGTGTTCGAAGCTATATAAGTCACCGTACCCGATTCGTCACGGCTCTGTCCGTCAAGCAAAACGAAGCAAACGTCCGGATATTCCTTCTGAGCTTTATTGCAGACCGTTTCAAACATCTTTCCCGATAATACGACTATTTCGGCGCCGCCCGAAACGGCTTTTGCGACGGAATCGAACAGTACCGACGCGTCCTCCTTAGACGGCTTATAATAAGCGCACGATACGTTATGCTTTTCCGCGTACGCCGCCGCGCCTTCCCACGCGTAGCGGCTGACCGTGTTGCCGTCAATTTCGGAAACGTCGGTTATTACCGCTATTCTGTATTTCTGCCCCGAGCAGGAAACGGTCGAAAAAACGACGCAAAGCAAAACGATCGCGGCAATTATTCTTCCGAATTTCATTTTTTCCTCCTTATCAGCCGACCGAGTCTGACCGTGACGGTACATACCGCCGGCGCGATCAGCGACAAAAGAATTCCCCAAAACGCCGTGCTGCCCGTCATAAACGAATCGAAGAAGGAATCGAATACGGCGGAAAGAGCAAGATATTCGGCGACGGCAAGGACCAGTATCACGAAAAGACCCGTCAGACCGGCTTTGAAACCGAAATCGCCGCGCGTGATCTGTCTGCAAAGCGCGAGCTGTGTGAGCATCAGCGCCGCAAAGCATACGACTCCCGTCTGCGCCGGAGTGCATCCGATAAGCAGCGCCGGAAGAGCCGACGCAAAGACCGACACAGAAGCGGCGGCGAAATACGTCAGCGCGGTCAATACGGGGCGTAAAGGCTTCTTTTCGGCTTTTTTCATCAGGTCCGCCGAAACAGACATTTCTCTGTTATCGGATAAAAATACGGAGATTACGGCGAAAAGATCGAGTACCATTCCGGAAAAAAGCATCTGCGCGGGAGTCATAACGAAAAGTCCCGAAAATACAGCCACGGACGATAAAATGAAGCGAACGGCGTTCGATACCGCAAGGTAGACCGTTGCGTTATATATGTTGTTGCACGCTTTCCGCGACATCAGCACGGCTTTCAGAACGGCGTTTATGCCGCCTTTGCCTTTCTTATCGGCGGGAGCTATCAGAACGTCCGAGGCGCGTTTGAGAGCCTCGCTCGTTTCCGGGACGTAATACCCGTTTTCATCTATTTTCGGTTTTTCCTCGTGAATATTCGTCACGGCAAACGCCGTAGTGCTTTCGTCGTTCATAAGCGAGATATCGTACAGATGCCTGCCGACAACGCCGAGCTTTTCACCGTTTTCAACGAAAACGTCGTTCACGTATTTTTTCTGCGCGTTGCCGAGTCCGCAGAACAGTCTGTAAGAAAGCATTTTCAGCCCGAGGATATTTATGTTGGAGGTCGCAAATTCGGGAGCGGTGAGCTTCTGAGTTTCGTCTCTGCAAATACCGATCTTTTCGGCGAGATTGACGCTCTGCCTCGTCATATCGTCGCAGAACATGACCGTTTTCACGCCCATTGACGATAACGTCGCGACGGCGTCCGCCGTCGACGCCGGATAAGGCTCGCGCATTACGAAAAATCCTTCGAAGCAAAGATCGTTTTCACAGTAATCCGAGCTGTCGAGATTGTTGTATCTCGATATCTTCGAGGCTATCGCGGTAACGCGGTACGCGTTTCTTTCATACGCCTCGGCACGGGCGATGAGATCTTTTCTGCTCTCGTCGGAAATACGCACGGGCGAACCGTTCGATAACTTCGACGTGCATCTGCTGACGATCTGCACCGCGTTGCCGCGCAGGCAGATCATATACTGCTCCTTATAAAGCACGAGCGATTCGTCGAATAATCTTTCGCCGTTTCCGCGGCGAAGCTCGAGCGGTATCATCGAGGATTCGATTTCGGAAAGCCCGATGCCGAGCTTTTCGGCGGTCTCCGTAAAGGCGTCCTGCTCGGTCGTCTGCGCCGTTTGCTTTTTGGCGTGGCGTTCTTTGCCGCCGAGCGTTGAAACGCCGATATATACGGTACGGCGCAGTTTCTCCGCGTTTTCGGGGTCTATGTAAAGCTCGCGTTCGTTGGTGAAAACGAGCTCCGTCTCGATCTTACTGCGGCATATACCCGGGTTTTTAGGTATGAACAGGCAGGTCATATTTCTCATTCTTTCCACGGCGGAAAGATTCTTTACGACAACGCCGGATTTATTCTTTTTGTTCTCCTCCGGATAAACGCCGAGCACGACGGCTATATACGATAATGCGGCGATAAGCTCGCAAAACGACGATACGGCGATCGAAAGCGAAAGCATGAACGCCGAAAACACTGCGGAATTATCGTTTTTGATAAACGAAAGCATCGTTATGACGAAGACCGCGACGGTACAGCACACGGAATAGATCCGCGAAAATCTTCCGGCTTTGCTGAAAAGCGCGAGATCGCTGCTTTTGGCTTTTTTGGATTTTATGCCCCGGCGCTTGCAGAGCGTGAAATCGCCCACGTCGCAGGCGATGATCCTGCAGCTTCCCGCGGACACAGCCGAGCCGGCGAAAACCATATTCAACTGCCTCGACGCTTCAAGGCCGATGGTTTTATCGGTAAAATCCGCGTCCTTTCTGCCCGTTCCGCCGGATATGTTCTTTTCGAGCACGAAAAGTCCGTTTTCATATACTATCCTGCCGTCGCAGGGTACGATATCGCCTTCGGATATCAGCACGACGTCGCCCTGAACGATATCGCGCTGACTCACTCTTGAAGCGATACCGCTGCGTATCACCGTGACCTTCGGTATCGAATACTCTTCAAGCGTCGCCGCCGCTTTCAGCGCAAGCGCAAGTATCAGAAAGACGGCGGAATATCCTAACACCGTAAGCGCGAGCGAAAACCACGACGTCGAATCCTTCAAAACGAATCCGGATATTATAAGCAGTACGGATAAAAGCCCCGCAAGTATCGGCCATACCGTTTTCGGAGCGTTGCCGCGCGAATCGGGATCGTCTTCGAAAATGTCGTTTTTCGGGCTTGTGATCATTTTTTCCGAAAGAGTCTTTTCGTCGAGTCCGTTATCTTTATCGGTATTCAGTTTTTTACAGAGCCTGTCTGTTTCGTATCTGTACCAGTCGGTCTCTTTGACGTAGTCGTTGGACCGTACGCTTTCGAATTTTGTTTTCAAGACTCACCTTTTATTATTATTTCGGAATTTTCGATATCCGCCGTGATCTTTCCGGGCATTTTACCTAAGGAATCGATCAGAAGCTCGGCTACCTTGTCTTCAACGTTCTTTTCTATGAATCTTCTCATATTACGCGCTCCGAATTTCTTCGAATACGATTTTTCGACTATATAGTCGCACAGGGCGTCCGTATATACGAATTTTGTATTCTTCTCGGCAAGAGCCGCTGAAAGATCGGAAAGCATAATGCGAACTATGCGTCTGAAATCGTCGCTCGAAAGCGAGTTGAACGTTATCACCTCGTCTATGCGGTTGATGAATTCGGGACGTAAGAATTCGGTGAGTGCTTTTTCGGTCTTGGTCTCGTCGACTCTCTTTTCGTCCGTTCCGAAGCCGGCGGGGGCCGTTGTGAAGTTGGAGCCGGCGTTTGTCGTCATGACTATGACCGTATTTTCGAAATTGACTTCTCTGCCCTGCGCGTCGGTTATCCTTCCGTCGTCAAGGATCTGCAGAAGGATGTTCAGCACGTCGGGATGAGCTTTTTCTATCTCGTCGAACAGTACGACCGAATACGGCTTTCTTCTGATCTTTTCGGTAAGCTGACCCGCTTCGTCGTAACCGACGTAACCGGGAGGCGAACCGATTATCTTCGATACGGAGTGCTTTTCCATATATTCCGACATATCGAGTCTGAAAAGCGCTTCCGGCGAGTCGAAAAGCTGAGAAGCAAGCTGTTTTACGAGCTCGGTCTTGCCGACGCCGGTAGGACCTGCGAAGATGAACGAAACGGGTTTTCTCTTGACCGACACGCCGGCGTATTTGCGTTTTATCGCGGCGACGACGGCGGAGATTGCCTCGTCCTGCCCGATGATGCGGCGGCGAAGCCCCTCGTCAAGCTTTTTGATGCGCTCGAACTCGTCCTCGGTTATATTGCCGGTAGGTATGCCGGTCCATATTTCGATAACTCTCGCCAGATCCCCGACGGTCAGACGCACGCTGTTTCTCTGCTCTTTCATTGAATCGAGATCCGCCTGATAACGCATCTCGTCGCTTTTGAGCGTTGCGAGCTGTTCGTAACGCTGACGGCGTTTATCCTCTTCTTCGGGCTCAGGTAAGGCTTCGAGCGCCTCGCGCGCTTTTTTCGCTTTTTCGAGCAGATCGCTCTTTTCCGCGTACTTGTCGACCACCGGTGTGTTCACGGCGACGTAAGAAGCCGCCTCGTCTATAAGATCGATCGCTTTGTCGGGCAAAAATCTGTCCGTTATATAGCGCTCCGAAAGACGTACCGCTTTTTCGGCTATCTCTTCGGTGATGATCACGCCGTGATATTTTTCGTAATACTCTTTTATTCCGCAGATGATCTTGACCGTTTCGTCTATCGACGGCTCGTTGATCACTATCGGCTGGAAGCGGCGTTCGAGCGCGGAATCCTTTTCGATATATTTGCGGTATTCGCCGAGCGTGGTCGCGCCTATAACCTGAATCTCGCCGCGTGAAAGAGCCGGCTTCAGGATATTCGCGGCGTTCATACTGCCCTCGGCGTCGCCCGCGCCTACTATGGAGTGCACCTCGTCGATAACGAGGATTATATTGCCTTCTTTCTTGATCTCTTCGATAAGCCCCTTCATTCTGCCCTCGAACTGTCCGCGGAACTGCGTACCGGCGACGAGAGCGGTAAGGTCGAGCACGAACACCTCTTTATCCTGAAGCTTATACGGGACCTCTTTTTTGACGATGAGCTGTGCGAGCGCGTCTGCAAGCGCGGTTTTACCGACGCCCGGCTCGCCTATAAGGCAGGGGTTGTTCTTCTGGCGGCGCATAAGGATCTGTATCATCCTCCGCAGCTCTCTTTCTCTGCCGATTATCTTATCGAGCCTGCCTTCGCGGGCGGCGGCGGTGAGATCCTTGCAGTAATCGTTCAGGAATTTGCGTTTGGTCACTTTTTTATCCTTCTGATCCTGGACGCCTGCGTTTTGCTGCTGTTTGCCTTTGGCGCCGTTGAGCTCAGCCGAGATCTTGCCGAAAAGCGATTTGAAATCTATCGCGGGAGCGTTGTTTTCCTCGTCGCCGCCCATGGAGGGCTCGTCGTTATCG
>JAEEGL010802575.1_pt1 | contig 32769 bp, 28 predicted proteins | sample 9134231 | NCBI WGS metagenome assembly JAEEGL01 (sample SAMN16246548, study PRJNA631951) | gut metagenome | biome: gut microbiome; feature: rumen; material: fiber-attached | host: Bos | place: Iran: Karaj | collected 2018-10
CCTTCGCGTGAATTACGACGAAGAGATGACTTCAGAACTGGATCTGACCTTTACCACACTGATGGGTGACAAAGTCGAGCCCAGACGTGAATTCATCGAAGAAAATGCACAGTTTGTAAAGAACCTGGATATCTAAAACAGAGGGTGCAAATCTTATATTTTGGATATTAGACAGGGAGAGATAATGGAAGAAACAATTTTTGACAAAATTCAGGAAGTCGATCTGAAGGAACGAATGGAAACCTGCTACATCGACTATGCAATGAGCGTTATCGCAAGCCGCGCGCTGCCCGATGTCCGGGATGGATTGAAGCCGGTACAGAGACGTGTGCTCTATTCCATGGTCGAGCTGAACAACGGACCCGATAAACCGCACCGTAAGAGTGCGCGTATCGTCGGTGATACGATGGGTAAATATCACCCTCACGGTGACAGCTCCATCTACGGTGCACTCGTCAATATGGCTCAGGAGTGGAGCTTCAGATATCCGCTTGTCGACGGTCACGGTAACTTCGGATCCGTGGACGGTGACGGAGCCGCAGCCATGCGATATACGGAAGCAAGGCTTTCTAAGATCTCAATGGAGATGCTGGCCGACATCAATAAGGATACGGTTGACTTCGTTCCCAACTTTGATGAGACGGAAAAGGAACCCGTTGTACTTCCCAGTAAGTACCCCAATCTCTTAGTCAACGGTACGACCGGTATCGCTGTTGGTATGGCGACCAATATTCCTCCTCATAACTTAAGAGAGGTGGTATCGGCTGTTGCCAAGATCATCGACAACAAGATAGAAGAAGACAGGGATACGGATATAGAAGAGATCCTGCCGCTTGTTAAGGCTCCCGATTTTCCCACAGGCGGAATAATCTTAGGAACAAAATCTTCAGAAGAGGCATACAGAACAGGCCGCGCCAAGATCAAGGTTCGTGCGGTATGTAACATAGAGACTCTGGAAAACGGCAAGAATCAGATCATTGTCACAGAGCTTCCCTATATGGTCAACAAGGCCAGACTCATAGAGAAGATTGCTGAACTCCATAAGGAGAAGAGGATCGACGGTATCACGGACCTTCGTGATGAGTCAGACAGAGAGGGTATGCGCATAGTCATCGAGCTCCGTAAGGATGTCAATGCCAATGTGCTGCTTAATAAGCTCTATAAGCATACACAGCTTCAGGATACATTCGGTGTGATCATGCTTGCGCTCGTGGGCAATCAGCCGAAGGTCATGAGCCTTCTTGATATGCTCAAGTACTACATCAAGCATCAGGAAGATGTGGTAACCAGACGTACCAAGTACGATCTTAACAAGGCAGAAGAGAGAGATCACATTTTACAGGGTCTGCTCATCGCCCTGGATAACATCGACGAAGTCATCCAGATCATGCGCAGCAGCAAGACAACTCAGGAAGCCAAGGACAGACTCATAGAGCGCTTCGGTCTTACCGATGTTCAGGCACAGGCCATAGCAGATATGCGTCTCCGTCAGCTGACAGGCCTGGAGTCTGAGAAGATAGAGGCAGAGCATCAGGAGCTCCTGCTTAAGATCAAGGAACTCAAGGAGATCCTGGCAGACAAGAAGGTCCTCCTTGGTGTTATCAAAAAAGAGATGACTGAGACTGCCGAGAAGTACGGAGATGACAGACGTACCAAGATCGGCATAGATGATGAAGATATCTCGATCGAAGATATGATCACGGATGAGAACGTTGTCATCGCAATGACCAACTTAGGTTATATCAAGAGAATGACCATGGACAACTTCCATGTTCAGAACAGAGGCGGTAAGGGTATCAAGGGTATGTCGACCATACAGGATGACTATATCGAAGATCTCCTTATGACCAATACACATAATGATGTCATGTTCTTTACCAACATGGGAAGAGTCTACAGACTTCGTACATACGAGATCCCCGAGGCCGGAAGGACAGCCAGGGGAACAGCGATCATCAATCTCTTACAGCTTAATCCTGAAGAGAAGATATCAGCGATGATCCCTCTTACCAGTGTGGAGAGCAATAAAAATCTGTTCTTCTGTACCAAGAAGGGTATTGTAAAAAAGACTTCTATTCAGGAATTTGCCAATATCCGTAAGAACGGACTCATCGCGATAAACATCGCGGATGATGATGAGCTTATAGATGTTAAGACAACCGACAGTGAGAACACCATATTCATAGTGACGAAGAATGCCATGTGTATCCAGTTCAAGGAAAAGGATGTCAGAGGAACCGGACGTAATACCATGGGTGTGAAGGCCATTACTCTCACCGGTGAAGATGAAGTAGTCGGAATGCAGATCGATACCCAGGGCGATTCACTTCTCTTAGTTACCGAGAACGGTATAGGCAAGAGGACCGCACTTGACAAGTTCAGACTGCAGAAGAGAGGCGGTAAGGGATTACGCTGCTACAAGATCACTGACAAGACGGGACTTATCGTCGGAGTCAAGGCAGTTAATGATGAACATGAGATCATGATGATCACAACGGAAGGTATAATCATCCAGATCCGTATGTCTGATATAAGAGAGCTTAACAGGATAACAACGGGCGTTAAGCTTATGAACCTTGAAGATGATGTTAAGATCGCCAAGATCGCCAAGGTCAGAGAGAAGGTTCAGGATGATAACGGAATGGAGATAGATCTCCCGGAATCTGATTCGGATGATTATGAAGATACGGATCCGGAAGATGTTGAAGAAGTAACCGAAGAGGATAATACCCAAGAGGAAGAATAATGAACTGGAACCAGTTGCTGTGCGAGGAGAGGGTAAGACAGTTTACCAAGAGTACCACAACCTCGGACTTAAGAACTGAATTCGAGAAGGATTATCACAGGATAATAGGCAGTGCGGCCTTTCGAAGGCTTCAGGATAAGACGCAGGTCTTTCCCCTCGATAAGAGTGACTATATCCGCACCCGGCTGACTCACTCTCTGGAAGTCAGTTCCTTTGCCAAGTCTTTGGGCCAGAGCGTAGGCCAGAGGATCATTGATGAGGAACTGGATGCGGACTTCGGTCCTGTACAGAAGGAGGATATATGCAATATCCTTCAATGTGCCGGTCTTATCCATGATATAGGCAATCCGCCCTTCGGTCATTTCGGAGAAGGCGTATTCCAGACCTGGTTTAAGGAAAACCTTAAGAAGCTTGAGTATAAGGGTAAGCCATTAACAGATATACTCACCGAGCAGCAACAGGCGGACTTCTATAATTTCGAGGGCAATACACAGGCCTTGAGAGTTGTGTGCAAGCTGCATTTTCTTGTTGATGAGCATGGGATGAACCTGACCAAGGCATTGCTTGGTACGATCATAAAGTATCCTGTGGCTTCAACGGAAGTAAAGAAGATCCCCGGTGATATCAGATGCAAGAAGATGGGATACTTCTATGCGGATAAGGATATCTTTGATGATGTCCAGAAGTCGACCGGTACAGAAGGACACAGACATCCGCTGACATATCTTCTTGAAGCGGCAGATGACATAGCTTATAAGACGGCAGATATAGAAGATGCGATCAAGAAAGGCAATCTGACAGTCAAGCTGCTCATCGAAGAACTGGAGCAGAGGATAGGTCCGGCAGGAACGGAAGACAAGCCCGGTAACCGGTATGTGGATGAGTTGATAAGGAAGTATGACAAGGCCGTCGGGATCAATCATATGCATCCTGATATGTATGCCATACAGAACTGGTCGGTGTTTGTTCAGGGCAGAGCTCTGAAGGCAGTCACTGAGAGTTTCATGGAGCATTACGATAAGATAATGCAGGGAGATTACAATAACGACCTGTTTGCGGGAACCAAGGTGGAAGCCCTGATGAAGGCACTGGGCGATATAGCATATAAGTATGTATTCTCATCGAGACCGATATACAAGCTGGAGATCGCAGCAGAGACGATCTTCAATTCACTGCTTGATAAGTATATAAGAGCAGCAATATATTATGACACGGATGTCACAATGTCTCCTCTGGATGAGAGACTTATGGAACTGATCTCCAGAGACTACAGAAAGATATATGAGATCTACAGTAACGGCAGATCCGAGAATACCCGGCTGTATCTCAGACTCTTACTGGTAACGGATTACATCTGCGGTATGACTGACAGTTATGCCAAGAGCCTATACCAGGAATTAAACGGAATATCATAATTCACGTAATACGTGATAACGGAAAAGAGGTCTTATAAATGGAAACGTACAGTATACTGAAGGATTTGGCTATCATCGTGATAGCTGCCAAGTTCTGCGGTCTGCTTGCGAGAAAATGTAAAGCGCCACAGGTAGTGGGGGAGATAATAGCGGGTCTGCTGATCGGTCCCTGTGTGCTGGGACTGGTTGCACAGACGGATTTCATAACACAGATGGCAGAGATAGGTGTCATCCTTCTTATGTTCGAAGCGGGTCTGGAGACAGACCTTAAGGAACTGCTCAAGACAGGACCGATCGCTTTTCTCATAGCCTGTGCCGGAGTATTCATACCTCTTATAGGCGGAACACTTCTGTATATGGGCTTCTATGGCATGAGTCCGTGGGGTTCGGAAGGTTTCTACAGAGCCGTATTTATCGGTGTGATAATGACAGCCACCAGTGTGAGCATCACGGTCCAGGCGCTCAGGGAACTGGGCAAGTTAAGAGGAAAGGTCGGTACGACGATCCTTAACGCGGCCATAATAGATGATGTGATCGGCATTATCGTCCTCACATTCGTCATCGGGTTTAAGAATCCGGATAATAATCCCTTAAAGGTTGTGATAAGTACCGTTCTGTTCTTTGTGTTTGCGATAATAGTCGGATTTATCTCATACAAGGTCTTCAAGTGGATGGATAATAAGTATCCCCATACGAGAAGAATACCCATAGCGGGCTTGGCATACTGCCTGGCCTTAAGCTATATAGCAGAGAGATACTTTGGGATAGCAGACATAACCGGTGCATATGTAGCCGGCATAATCCTCTGTTCAATCAAGGACTCGGATTATATTGCAAGGAAGATGGACGTCAATTCCTATATGCTGTTCGGCCCCATATTCTTTGCAAGCATCGGTCTCAAGACGGACATAACCGGATTGACCGGCAGTGTTATGCTGTTCTCCGTAGCTTTTGTGGCGGTCGCCCTGATATGTAAGATAATCGGCTGCGGTCTTATGGCCAAGGTCTGCAGATTTAATGTGTCAGACTCACTTAAGATAGGAATCGGAATGATGACGAGAGGTGAAGTGGCCCTCATCGTATCCCAGAAGGGCCTGTCCGTGGGGATGATGGATAATCAGTATTTCACGGCGGTCATTCTGCTGATCATTGTCTCATCCATAGCTACACCTATCCTCCTTAAACTCATCTATGCAAAGGAAGATCCGGGAGATGCGGCAAGAGACAACACCGCCTTCCTGTATAAGCACGAAAAGGATGAACAATAATCTTACCGAAGAACAAAAGTTAATAAGAAGACAGAGGGCGAAGGCAGCAAGGATAAGAAGGGCTCTGATCACCACATTCTTAGTGCTCTGCCTGATAGCGGTATCGGGTGCTGCGATCTATATATACAGCCTGTACAGACAGGAGCTTGCGATCGCCAATGAGAACAAGCAGGCATACGAAGAGCTTAAGAGTGAGATGGAGGCCATGTCGCTTGAAGCAGCCAAGGCAGAGTCACAGAGTGCGAAACCCGCGGCTGCAGATACGGCAGCTGAGCCTGCAGAAGCCGTGCCCTCTGATGAAGATATGGATGAGGCCATAGAGAAAGCCGTAAAAGAGGCTAAGGAAGATTACCTCACCATGATCCGCGGATATATGGAAGAGGGTAAGACACTGGAGATGCTCGAGAACATCTATCCCGACAATATCGTTGTCCCGGATATCAAGGGCTTCCACTTCTTAGACATAGACAGCAGTCTTAAGATGAGCGAAGTCGATTATTCCGTGATAGAATATCCGGTCCTTAATGAAGAGACCGGCAGGTATGAGGGTGAGGCTCATTATACAAACGGCGACGTAACAGCCAAGAAGGGCGTGGATGTTTCCAAGTTCCAGGGCTCGATAGACTGGAACAGCGTGAAGGAAGACGGAGTTGAATTTGCCTTCATCAGGCTGGGTTTTAGAGGATATGAATCCGGCAAGATAGTTATAGATGACTGCTATGAGGACAATATCACGGGCTGCAATGATGCCGGTATAGACTGCGGAGTGTACTTCTTTACCGAGGCATTGAACGAAGCCGAAGGCAGGGAAGAAGCGGAATTCGTGCTTGAGAACCTGGGAGAGCATCACATAGAGCTTCCGGTTGTCATAGATGTTGAGCAGTCCGCCAATGTCAATAAGAGCAGGACCAGGAATCTGTCCAGGGAGGACCGTACCAAGGCCGTAATCGCATTCTGTGAGCGGATACGTGAGGCCGGATACGAGCCCATGATATACGGCAACCTCAAGAGTCAGCTGATCATGCTTGATAATACACAGTTGGAAGACTATGAGAAGTGGTTTGCATATTACCACTATCCCCTTCGATATCCATACAGACACAGGATCTGGCAGTACACGGCCAAGGGTAAGGTCAAGGGAATATCCGGTGATGCGGATCTTAATCTCATGTTCTATTAAGGCAAAAAAAGAGGCGACTTAGCATATGAAAAAGATTGTACTTACAGGCGGCGGCACGGCGGGCCATGTAACCCCCAATATTGCTCTCATACCGGCACTAAAGAATGCAGGTTATGAGATCGAGTATATGGGATCCTATGAAGGGATCGAGAAGCAGCTCATAGAAGATATCGATATTCCCTATCACGGAGTGGCAACCGGCAAGTTCCGCAGATACTTCGATCTTAAGAATGTTTCGGATATATTCAATGTGTTCAAAGGATACAGGGAATCCGTTAAGATCCTTAAGGAGATAAGACCGGATGTCGTATTCTCCAAGGGCGGATTTGTTGCGGTTCCTGTTGTAAGAGCAGCAGCGAAGCTTAAGATCCCCTGTGTTATACATGAATCCGACATGACACCCGGACTGGCCAACAAGCTGTGTATGCCCGTAGCTTCAAAGATCTGCTGCAATTTCCCCGAGACCCTGGATCATATGCCGAAGGACAAGGCATATTTTACCGGCTCCCCGATCAGAAAGGAGCTGACAGAAGGCAACAGGGAGAGGGGTCTTGAGTTCATCGGATTTGATGGGAACAAACCGATTCTTATGGTGATAGGCGGTTCTCAGGGAGCGAAGAGCATCAATGAGACCTTGAGGGAATCTCTTCCCAAGCTTCAGAGCGTCTTTGATATAGTCCATCTGTGCGGTAAGGACAAGGTTGATAACATGATGCTTGATGTGGACGGATATAAGCAGTTTGAATACATCAAGGAAGAGCTTAAAGACATCTTTGCAGCAGCAGATATCGTGATATCAAGGGCAGGAGCCAATGCGATATGTGAGATACTGGAGCTTAAGAAGCCCAATGTGCTCATCCCCTTATCGGCAGGAAGCAGGGGAGACCAGATCCTCAATGCAGAGAGTTTTGAAGCAAGCGGTTTCTCTGAAGTCATAAGAGAAGAGGCACTGGATCCTTCCATGCTGACAGAGACCGTTATGAAAGTCTATAATGACAGGGATAAGTACATCGAGAATATGAACAAGCGGATGGAGCTCAATCCCATAGACAGGATAGTCAAGATAATCGAAGAAACAGTTAAGCAGTGATAAACAGACAGGAATAAAAGGAGAAGGAAGAGAAAACAATGGATAATATCTATGTACCAAGACCGGGAAGCCAGATGCCCGGGGAACAGGGAGTGAACAATCCCAATATGACACAAGTGTCAGGAAGCTATACTGCCGGCACAACACAGAATACGGGATATAACAGACCCATGCGGGTCGAGAAAGTGAAGACTGAGAAGATCTCCAAGTATGGTCTCTATACCATCATCTATGCAATAGTCACGGCATTCTTCTTATACAAGAATCCGAGAGGAGTGACTTTCCCGTTCTTTGCAGTGGGAACCGTGGCATACTTTGACTTCTGTCTTCGCAAGATGGGAGGAAAGTGGTGCAAGAAGGACATGATCTATCCCATAGCGATCCTCCTGCTGGGTATCAGCGTGTTCCTGACAGAGGATAAGCAGATGACAGGACTGGCCAAGTGGACCATCGGCATCCTCATCGGCATTTACAGTCTTCATATAATCTATGATGAGACTGAATGGAAGTTCATGCGATATATACAGGCTCTGTTACAGGTGATCGGTGGGAGCATAGAGCACATCGGATCTGCATTCTCTGAGACGTTCATCTTTTTCAAGGAGCGCAAGAAGGCTCAGCCTGAGACAGCAGAAACTCCCGCAGAGGCTGCTGCTACGGCACCGGTTGAGACTGCAGCTGAAGTACAGGATACGGCTGCTGATAGTGTTGAGGCACCTGTTGCAAAACCTAAGAAGGAAAGCAAGCTTATCTATGTCGGAATAGGCATACTTGTTTCGATCCCGTTAGTCATAGTGATCGTAGCGCTCCTGTGCAAGGCTGATGCAGTGTTTAAGGAAGCGGTTGACAGACTGCTCGAGCTCATCGATCTTGAGAATATCATCGGTGTTCTCCTGACCATCATCCTGACATTTGCCGGCGCATATGCCAACATAAGATATCTGGATGAAAAGAGCATAAGGATACAGGATAAGGAGCACCACGTATATGAGCCGGTGCTTGCCATAACCGTTACTTCGATCATCACAGTTATATATCTGTTCTTCTGCGGCATTCAGGTTGTGTACCTGATCTTCGGTAATTACCTGACACTCCCGGACGGATATACATACGCCGAGTATGCGCATGAAGGCTTCTATGAACTGTTGACTGTATGTATCCTTAATCTCGTGATCGTCTTAGTGGCATCATATTTCTTCGGAGAGAGCAATGCGCTCAAGGTGATACTCACCATAATCTGCGCATGTACATATATCATGATCGTATCAAGTGCCTACAGGATGTATCTCTACGTCAGGGAGTACGACCTTACGAGACTGAGAGTCTATGTGCTGTACGGTCTTCTGGTACTGGCCATCCTGCTTGTGGGTGTCATCATCTACATCTACAGGGAGAGCTTCCCGTTATTCAGATACGGTATCGCGATCTTAACGGGCGCGATCATCATACTGGTATATTCACATCCGACCGCACTGATCGCCAGATATAATATCTATCAGATGACGGACAGACACAGCACAGTGGACATCAGACATCTGACGAAGCTCGGAACGGACGCCATACCGGTCATCATGGAAAACTTTGACGAACTGTATGAATACGAGCTCGCCCATTCCAAGAAGGATCCGGACGAACGCAGGAACCGTTATGAAGAGGACGGCGGTTACTATGATGATTACTATTACTGGGACGAAATGTACAAGTTCTATCAGGATAACTTCGGCGATAATGCGGATGAAGAAGACTATGACAGTCCCATATTTGATATGAGTTTCAGGTCGTTTAACCTGTCCAAGTTCATGGCTCAGAGAGCAAATAAAGCTACGCATCATGAATATGATGAGGACAGTGACTATTGGGAAGACATGCTGGATAATTACTTGGACAGCAGCAAGTACGGCGGAGAATCCGTATAGATTGGATAGAACAGGCAAATTGTGGTATTATCAGTATATCTGAGGAGGACATGCTATGGACGGAACATTCTTAATTCTCGCAGGCGGATTGCTTGTGATAATAGCGGTAGTAGTAGTGGTATCTGCAGTTTCATCTGTCATCTCGGGAGTGATCGCTGCCGAGGAGGACGACGAGGACTGATGTGATTACGTTGACAGGACAGACGACCAACGTTAAAAATTCGGCTGGGGTAATGTAACAGATTCACGAAAGGAACAGAATATGAGCGAGATCAAAGACATTAATTTAGCTGAATCGGGCGAGCGCAAGATCGAATGGGTCAAGAGAAACTGCGATCTGCTTCGCACGTTGGAAGAGGAGTTCTCAAAGACCAAGCCCTTTACGGGTAAAAAGGTTGCACTCTCAGTGCATCTGGAAGCCAAGACGGCATACCTGTGTAAGGTGCTTGCAGCCGGTGGTGCAGAGATGTACATCACGGGATCCAATCCCTTATCCACTCAGGATGATGTAGCGGCAGCACTTGTCAAGGCAGGCCTGAATGTCTATGCATGGCACGGTGTTACTGATGAAGAATATAACAGACATATAAGAAGTGTTTTGAGTATCGGTCCCAATATCATCATAGATGACGGCGGAGACCTGGTACATATGATGCACACGGAGTTTAGAGATCTTATCCCCGGAGTCATCGGCGGATGTGAAGAGACTACCACAGGCATAATAAGACTTGAAGCCATGAACCGTAAGGGCGAGCTTCAGTTCCCTATGGTCAGAGTCAACAATGCGGATTGTAAGCATCTGTTTGATAACAGATACGGTACCGGCCAGTCGGTATGGGACGGTATAAACCGCACGACCAACCTTATAGTTGCCGGCAAGTATGTTGTTGTAGCAGGATACGGCTGGTGCGGCAAGGGTGTTGCCATGAGAGCCAAGGGTCTGGGTGCCAGAGTTATCGTTACTGAGATCAATCCGGTCAAGGCAATAGAGGCTGTTATGGACGGATTTGATGTAATGCCCATGAGAGAAGCGGCTAAGCTTGGCGACTTCTTTGTAACGGTTACGGGTTGTGATAAGGTCATTTCTAAGGAAGATTTCAAGGTTATGAAGGATGGCGCTATCCTTACCAATGCCGGTCACTTCGACTGTGAAGTGGATATGGCAGGACTTCGCGCAATGGCAGTCGAGTCCAAGGAGATGCGTAATAATATAATGGGATATAAGCTTCCGACAGGTCAGTGGATCTGCGTTATAGCAGAGGGCAGACTTGTCAATCTTGCAGCAGGAGACGGTCATCCCGCAGAGATCATGGATATGAGTTTTGCCATACAGGCACTCTCTGCCAAGTATCTTGTTGAGCACGGATCAGAGCTTACTGAGAAACTTATAGATGTTCCCGTAGATGTAGATATGGATGTGGCAAGGCGTAAGCTTGATTTCTTAGGCAAGAAGATCGATACGCTGACTCCCGAGCAGGAGGCGTATCTTAACGCATCATTGTAAGGAATTATGGTTGCTTTTTACTTTTCTGCATTTGCCATCTCGGTAATACTGTATGTACTGTTCCTTCTGAGCTGGCGTAAGAATTACAGTATTCTTTATATAATGACATTCACCATAATCACGATCGTGAATATGGGATATTTCATGTTGTCATTGTCCAGGGATCTCGAAGAAGCGATCCTTGCCCAGAAGATCGTATACATAGGCGGCTGTTACCTTCTTATGATGGTGATGTTCTATATAGCCGAGATGTGCCATATCAGTTTTCCCAGATGGCTTAAGATCGCGTTTGTCGGGATCGATACCATATTCTATGCAGGCGTTCTGACTATAGGTTTTTTGCCGATATTCTATAAGAATACCATCTATCACTATGTAGACGGATTTGTGGTATTAGAGAAGCAGTATGCGCCCATGCATACTGTTTTCTATATATTCAAGGTGCTTGAATTCGCTATAAGCTTCGGTCTGTTGACCTATGCTCTTCGCAAAAGACCTCAGGCTTCCAGCAAGAGTATCAAGCTTCTGTTCCTTTCGGAGACGGTTTCATTCTTCTCATTTTTCATATGCAAGCTCTTAGTGACCAATGTGGAATTGCTTCCCTATGCTTATCTGTTTGATGAGGTCATATATCTTGTGATCGCCAGCCGTACCTCCCTGTATGATGTTAATAATGTGGCGGGAGATTCGCTTGCGGAACAGGGTGATATAGGACTTGCCCTCTTTGATTTTGATATGTGCTACCTGGGCTGTAATGATGCAGCGGTGTCATTTGTTCCGGCTTTTGCGGACCAGAGAGTGGATCATACTCTTAAGGGTGATGACAAGTATATCAGATATATCAAGGAATGGCTCGTATACTTCCGGGATGATGTTAAGGGAGATGATGCCCATATCATTAAGACCGAGGGCAAATACTTAAGCTTTGATGTGGACTATCTGTTTGAAGATTCACGAAAGCGAGGATATCGCCTGATGATCACCGATGTGACGGAACAGCAGGAATATGTGAATCTCATCAACTACTACAATATGAATCTCCAAAAGGAAGTGGAGAACAAGACGGCCCATATCCAGGCACTTCAGGACAGCCTTGTCGTAGGCATGGCGACCATGGTCGAGAGCAGAGACAATTCAACCGGAGGTCACATCAAGAGGACCAGCGATGTTGTAAAGATCCTTATGGATGAGATCAAGAGGAGTAAGATCTTTGAGATTGATGATGCATTCTGTAAGTATGTGATCAAGGCCGCTCCCATGCATGACCTTGGTAAGATAGCCGTCGATGACGATATACTCAAGAAGCCCGGCCGGTTCACGAAGGAAGAATTCGAGGAGATGAAGAAGCATGCTGCAGAAGGAGCCAGAGTAGTAGGTAAGATACTTGCGGATACGGATAACGAAGACTTTAAGAAAGTGGCAATAAATGTGGCTCACTACCATCATGAGCGCTGGGACGGCTCCGGTTATCCCGAAGGACTCAAGGGAGAGGAGATCCCGCTTGAAGCGAGGATCATGGCGGTTGCCGATGTATATGACGCTCTTGTCAGCAAGAGATGCTATAAGGACAGCATGTCATTTGAGGAAGCCAACAATATCATCATGGAAGGCATGGGAACACATTTTGATGACAGATTAAGACCGTGCTATGAACGGGCAAGATACAGGATCGAGAGATACTATTCGGAACAGGAACAGGCAGCGGACATATAGAATAAAAAACAGGGCAGATCACTGATCTACCCTGTTTCTTATTTCACCGTTTAGATATGCTTTGATATTGGCATATACCTCATCGGCACAACGCTGTCTGGCTTCAACACTGGCCCAGGCCATATGAGGTGTTATAAGGAGCTTACGGCTGTCCTTGATGCGGTTCAGCGGATTGTCCGCAGGCATGGGTTCCTTTGTGAGAACATCAAGACCGGCTCCTGCGATGATCCCTTTCTCAAGCGCTTCGGTCAGATCCTCATCCACAACAACAGGTCCTCTCGATACATTGACAAGTATTGCAGAAGACTTCATCTTCTTAAGCGCATTCATATCTATGAGGCCTCTTGTCACATCATTTAAGGGACAGTGGAGAGAGAGGAAGTCAGAACGTGCAAGAAGATCATCAAATGAAACCGATTCATAACCTTCCACCACATTCTTCCCTGTTGTTGAATAATATATAACCTTACATCCGAAGGCGGTTGCGATCTGAGCCACCTTGCGTCCGATGTTACCCATTCCGATTATTCCCCAGGTCTTACCCTCAAGCTCCGTATATTTTTCATCGAAATTACAGAAGCCCGTCTGGGAGCTGTACTTACCTGACTTGACATAATCGTCATAATAGCTGATCTTTTCCAATACATAGAGTGCAAGAGCGAATGTATGCTGAGCCACCGCGGGAGTGGAATAAGCCTTGACATTGGCAGCGGCAATACCGCGGCTCCTTGCATAGTCAAGGTCTATGTTGTCATAGCCCGTAGCGGTGATACATAAGAGCTTCACGTTCTTGGCATCCTTAAGCATCTCTTCATTCATAACAGCCTTATTAAAAATGACTATATCGGCATCCTTTATAAACTCACGGTTATTCTCCGGTATGTCCGAATCATGCTGTTCATAATCTCCGAAATCTGCAAATACACTTGTATCAATATCATATCCGAGTGTATTACGGTCCAGTTCAACGATCTTCATTTTGTATCCTCCGTTTTATAATAAAGTTCAGTGCGGATTGCGGTCTGACACGGCTGTCTACAGAAACCATTATATATGACTGACAGGTGTCTGAAAACAGAAATATTATGTTATAATCTCTTTGAGGGGATCATTATCATTAACACAAGGGAGAAGATAAAATGAGACCTGGTGACAAACTGTATTATCTTGATTATGAGGAGACGGGATGTTCGTACACGATCATGTCCAGCAAGCAGTCAAGCGGCGGAGGAGGCGGTCTTCCTGCAGGCAATTACTACATGGTCAAGATCGATTCGCTCAAATCCCTTAAGACTTATCCCGTGTCTGTCCGTTCCGTGGACAGGCATGACGGCAAGTACTTCTCTACACCGGAGAAGGCTAAGGAAGCATATAAGAAGTTTAAGGAACATCTTAAGGAGATAGGTGTCAAGGAGCATTTCGGATAAAGGAGCAGCAGCTATGTTAAGTGATAAGAAGAAAAGAACATTTCTCATATACGGCGGGATAAGTATAGTCCTGCTGATCATAGTCATCTGTCTTTTCACGGAGATGGTTAAGCAGAGAAAAGAACAACTGAGTGATGAGAAGCAGACTGTAAGTACAGTTAATTCAAAGAAGGGCAAGCTCTTTGATAATGCCGAAGTACCCAAGGAGACACTGACATTTGATACCCAGATAATCGAGGACGGTCTGCGTGAGATGGGCGTGCTCATCACGGAGGAGTATTACTTCACACAGGTTGAGCAGATGTCCAAGACCAAGAAGATACTCTTCGGGACTTCAGAGGCTACCTCGACCTACAGCTATGACGGAGTGGTAAGCGCAGGTATCGACTGTAACAGCGTGACGATCGATAAGGATGATGAGAAGAAGGAGATAACCATAAGGCTTCCCAAGTCTGAGATCAAGACCGTGAGTATCGATAAGGAGAGCTTCAAGGTCTATGAGGAGAAGAACGGGATCTTCACAAAGTTCAATATAAGCGATTACAACGATTCTCTTATCGAGTTTGAGAATGCAGCCAAGGAAAAGGCGATGGAAAAGGATATACTTGATAAGGCAGATGAAGGAGCCCGCAAGATGATAGATGCATTTGCGCGCTCGCTGGTCGATACAGATGAGTACCGGATAAATGTAGTCACTGAATAAGGAGACATATTGTTATCATGGAAAAAGTAAGTCTATTGGATATTCTTAAGAAAATACCGGGTGTCCTGATCATCGTCATAATAGCAATGCTGTCGATCACCAGGCTGACACCGTACACGACAGACCCTGCCCATCATACCGAGGCGATAGCGCAGCTTGATGAAGAGATAGAGAGCGTACTCCTGCTGTCAGCGGGAGCCACGGGTGTATCCGCAGCGATCTCTCTTCTGCCCGGAGATGCATGTACTCCGATATCTGAGCAGTTTGCCGATCTCGTCAAGTACTTCCTCATAGTACTGAGTGCACTGTATCTGGAGAAGTATCTGGTAACTCTTGTGGGAACGTTATCCTTTACATATATCTTTCCGGCTGCATGCCTGCTGTTCATCATAGGTTATCTGGCCGCAAAGGATCGCCTGAAGGGGCTGGCAATAAGGGTGGCCATAGCCGCAGTCGCTCTGTATTTTGTCATACCGGCAAGTGTGATGACATCAGAGGCCGTATACTCAAGCTATAAGACTTCTCTGGAGAGCACCATCAATTCTGCCAATGAGATAAGCGTGGAAGATGATGATGCAAGTGTGGTCGACAAGTTCACTGCCTGGATCGAGAATGCGGCGATAACGGTAGTTGATTATGTAACGGATCTGTTAAGCCGATTCGTTGAGGCGATCGCAGTGATGTTAGTCACATCCTGCCTGATCCCGATCCTTGTGATGCTGCTATTTGTATGGGGTATTAAGCTGATGTTCAAGGCCGATCCGTATCTGGCTCCGTATGTGGAGAATGTGAAGCTGCCGGCCGGAGTTAAGGGCGCCAGGGCCTATATTGAGAAAAAGGAAGAAGATTAGGAAATAAGATTTATTAAATAATCAGAGGGCTCTTCATCAGTTTGAAGAACCCTCTTTTTTTAGCTGTTTCTGAAGCTTTATCTCATCGCGTTTGTCGATGAGTTTTTTCATCTCTTCCTTGGTGATGTACTTGTCGGTCTTGACTGCGAACACGCCGCCGCCGTCTGCCTTGCGGACTCTGATCTTGCTCTTCATCAGTCCGTGACGGAAGCAGCTTGATACAGCGTAGTAGTGCTTGCCGTTGGGAGTGAACCATCCGACCTTTCTCTTGGCCGGCTTGTTGCACTTGTAGCAGATGGTCTGTGTGACAGACTTGTCATTCATCAGATCCTTGCGGTTATCAAATAGTCTGCTTATATATTTATCATAGCTGTTAAAGACGATATGTACTTCCTGATCCTTACTCTTGGGAAGATTGAAGGTGTCGAAGGAATACTTCTCGAGCACATCCGGATCCTCGATCTTATCGAAGATCTTGGCCGTATAGTATGCATCGGAGAATGCTCTGTGAAAAGGGATGTCCTTTCTGACATTCATCATGTCGATGGCATCCTCAAGCGCCTTACGACTCTTGCCGTCTTCATATGCGAGACTGAAAAGCTTCTGGATATCATAGAACTTGATGGGACCGTCAGAGAGAGGCTCCATATCATAGTATGCCATGTTGCGCTGCAGCTCGAGAAGATCGAGAGCACCCCAGGTACAGAAGAGACAGTCATCACCGCACCACTCAAGGAACTCCTTCATCACTACAGGGAAGGTGTCTCCCTTCTCCAGTTCATTCATCTGAAGGTGCACGAGACGGCTGGTGATAAAATGCATCTCATGATAGACCTGAGGCTTGATGAGCTTGGAGAATTCACCGATCATATCCCTGTTCTCATTGAGCTTGACGGCTCCTATCTCCACGATCTCAAACGGCAGATTCTCTATTCTGTCTTCCTCTCCGTGAGAGGCCTGATTCCATTCCAGATCAAAGATAATGTAATTCATTCCTATATAATATCATATTGTTAAAATATTTGTGAGTTTTTCACGAAATTTGAAGGGGCAATTTTGTTGATTGTTCACAAAGCGTACATTTTTTATCAAAAAGTACTGGACAAACAAATGGGCATGGTTTATCATTCGGATTACACTCAAGATACACGCAGTTGACTGAGACATCATCTGCGGCAAGTGACAGATATCTGACGTCTGTTATGTACTTTGAGTCATGGCGGGCCATCCACCCGCATTTTTCCACAACTATTTAAATAAGTGTTAAGAGGTGATCACTATCATAGGACTATTGGTTTTATGTATAGCGGCAGCATTTTTCGATATCCGGAAACGGATAATTCCCAATAAGATCATCATCTGTATCTGCATTTACGGGATCTTAAGAGCGCTGTTCTTAAGAGGTGTTGAGTATACACTTAGTTCCCTGATATACAGCCTGGGCATTCTGCTTGTGCTGTATGTACTGTATGTGATCGATGCATTGGGTGCCGGAGATGTCAAGCTGTACTCCCTTGTTCCCCTGTACTGTAACAGGGATAAGATCCTGCTCTTTTATTTCCTGATATTCTGTGTAGCGGCGGTACTGGCTCTCGGAAGAATGATCCTTCTCCCTTCAAAAAGAAAGCAATTAATTCAGTTCTGTTATTCTTTAAGGCTCATATTTCTCAACCAGATCATCAAACCGATGCAGGTACCGCAGCATAGTCCGGATCATATTCCAATGGCCGTTCCGATGGCCATTGGGATAATGATCAGTATGATCCTGGATAACATTGACTTTATAGATTTCTTTTTCTGAAACGGAGGAGTGGCAGCATATATGAAACATACAATGATCATTTATGACAGAGACAGGCGATATGCCAATAAAGCAGCCGGATATATCAACAGTAAGGATGGTTTTCCTTTTGAAGTAAGGGTGCCGGACAGCATAGATGCGGCTTCATACAGGACTAAGGGGTTAAGTATAGATATAGCTCTGATAGATGAAGAGCTGTACGGGGAGGCTGAGGAACTCTCGGATGAGGGAACAGAGATCCTGCTCCTGTCAGGAGACAGTTTAAAGAATGTCGGAAGCAGACAGGTCATATATAAATATCAGAGTATTGAGAAGATCATAAAAGAGATACTTATGTATGCATCCACAAGAGATAAGCTTGGACATCTGATCACCAGGAAGAATCAGATGAAGCTTATAGGGTTATACAGCCCGATAAGAAGAAGCGGTCAGACCAGTCTGGGATTAACCATCGGACAGATACTTTCCAAAACCCACAGGACGCTCTTTGTCAGTATGGACTGTTACGGGTCGATCCCCGGAGAAGAGTTAAACATTCCGTATTCGGGAGATCTGTCAGACCTGCTTTATTCAATGAATAATGACGTTAAGGACATAGCTTCCCTGATCGGCGGAGTGTCCGGGAGCCTGGGCGGATTGGATGTCATGCCGCCGATGGAGAGACATAATGATCTGATAAGCATCACTTTTTCGCAGTGGAGAAGTTTTCTCAGATATCTTGAAGAGGGAACGGATTACGAATATATCATTCTGGATATGTCCAAGGCTGTACAGGGACTGATCGGGTTAACAGCTTTATGTAACAAGCTGATAACAACAGTAACAGATGAAAGAACGGATTCCCACAGGCTGGAAAGTTTCAGGGAAGAACTGGAAGGGATAGAGAATATAGATGACAACTTAAAGATCGTTTGTGTCCCGTATGGGAGTGATTTGACAGGCGGGCGAATATTGACAGGCAATCCCGAACTGACGGAATGTGCCAGGGAATTGATAAAGGAGATCGTGGCATAGATGTATGAAGAGGAACTGGTCTCAACTATCAAGAAGCGGCTGATAGAAAAGCTGGAATACAAGGAAGATGTTTCTGACGAAGAGCTTAAGGATATGATCGGGGAAGAGATAAAGGATCATAATTCCAGGGATCATATTCCCATCAAAAACAGGCTGGAGTTGGGACGGCAGATATACCATTCCATGAGAAAACTGGATATCCTTCAGGACCTGTTGGAGGATCCAGGCATAACGGAGATCATGGTAAACGGTCCGGATACCATATTTATCGAGAGAAAGGGAAAGCTTGAAAAGGTCTCACAGAGCTTTGAATCCGAAGACAGCTTAAGGAATGTGATCGGACAGATAGTTGCCAGATGCAACAGAGTTGTAAATGATTCGTCTCCCATAGTGGATGCGAGATTAATGGATGGATCCAGGGTCAATGTTGTGTTGAACCCGGTAGCAATAAACGGACCTATTCTTACGATCAGGAGGTTTCCTGAAAAACCGTTTCTCATGGAGGATCTTGTAAGGATAGGCAGCCTGACGGATGAAGCAGCGATGTTTCTCAAGGATCTTGTGATCGCCGGTTACAACATAATCGTAAGCGGAGGTACGGGTTCCGGCAAGACAACTTTTCTGAATGCACTGTCAGCCTTCATCCCATCGGATGAGAGGATCATAACCATAGAGGACAGCGCAGAACTGCAGATACAGGGTATAGACAATCTTGTCAGGATGGAGACCAAGAACAGTAATATTGAGGGTAATGTTCCCATTACCATACGGGATCTTATCAAGACAAGTCTGAGGATGAGGCCCAACAGGATCATTGTCGGTGAGGTACGAGGCGGGGAGGCAATGGATATGGTCTGTTCAGCCATGAACTGCGGGCATGACGGCAGTATGTCTACCGTTCATGCCAATAGTGCGACGGATACCATCTCAAGATTGGAGACTATGATCCTTATGGCAGTCGAACTGCCCATACCAGCCATAAGAAGGCAGATCGGCAGCGGAGTTGATATCATCGTTCACCTGGGAAGAATGAGAGACAGATCCAGAAGAGTCCTTGAGATCGTCGAATTAAGCGGCAATGACACACGGGAAATAGAGATCAATCCCCTGTTTGAGTTTAAAGAGGATACAGGATCCACGAAGGATACAGTAAAGGGAAGAATACACAGAACAGGAAGACTTAAGAATGAAGAAAAGCTTAAAAGTGCCGGAATATATACGGGTAATGAATAAAGCGGAACTTCTGTCAGGCATTGTTGAAGGGGTCTGTATCATAGCTGCATTCGGCTATTTCTTCTACAGATCCGTGATGATGACCCTGATCATGCTTCCGGCGATCATGCCCTATCTCCTGTACAAGGGCAGGAAGGCTGAGGAGAAGCGAAAAAAGGCATTGCTGATGCAATTCAAGGAGATGTTGAACTCGGTCAACGGTTCGATACAGGCAGGCTACTCAATGGAAAATGCTTTTGTGGAAGCAGACAGGGATATGCGACAGTTATTTGGGCCTGAAGCTATGATCGTCAGGGAACTGGGGATCATCAGAAACGGCATAGAGAATAACTGTGATATAGCGGAACTCGTCAGGGATTTTTCCGTAAGATCCGGGATCGAAGAGATTGAAAGCTTTGCCGGGATATTGAGTGTTGGCAAGAGATCCGGCGGTAATATTTCAGCCAATCTGGAAGCCTATGTGAGGGTGATCGAAGAAAAAACCTCTGTGCTTCAGGAGATAGATACCATGGTAAGTGCCAGAAAGTTCGAGCAGAAGATAATGAATATCATTCCCTTTTTGATCATCTTCTATGTTGAACTGACGAACAGAGATTTTTTCGGTGTGTTGTATCACAACCTGCTCGGTAATCTGATAATGACAGTGACTCTGGCCATATATCTTTTGTCGGTCTATCTCTCGGGAAAGATAACAGATATCGCTGTATAGAGAAGGTGAACATATGAAGGAGATGTTACACAGACTTTCACGGTATATATTGAACAGATATGTTTCCTGGAAGAACGGGGAAGGGATCAACTCATTATCAGGAGATAACGAGAGAAAACTGTCGCGCTTGAATCCGGGTAAGTCAGGTAAAAACCTTATTTTTGAATATTATGCTGAGAAGATCTCCAATGTCCTGCTTGCGGCGATCGCGATACTCATGGTTGTAGCTGTTGTTCTTATAAGCAGGATCAGCTCCGCCGCGGGATCCGATACTGATGTGATCACCCGCCATGATATCGGCGGAGGTGACTACACGATCAATCTCAATGCATCAACTGATGATTATGAATATGGAGATATTACAGTCGGTGTTAATGAGAGAAAGCTTAAGGATGACGAGTGCGGTGAACTGATGGATGAACTGTACGAAAAGCTGCTTACGGATGTTCTTGCCGGTAATGAGAGTCTTAACCATATAGAGACAGACCTGTTTTTCCCGACCATAGTTGACGGATATCCTTTTTCTTTGAGATGGGAGAGTTCGGATTATCTGACGGTTGATTCGACGGGTCAGGTTGATAATGAGAATACGGACGGATCCGGAGAACCGGTTGATATAACCGTGATCATGACATATAGGGAAACCGAAAGAAGATACGATATCAAGATGGTTGTTTATCCTCTTACATTATCGGGTGATGATCTTGCTAAGAAAAAACTGCTGGATGCGATCCGGGAAGAGGATGTGACCAGGGAGACTGAGTACGATTACAGGCTGCCGGATTATATAGACGGAAAGAAAGTTACATGGAAGGAAGTCAGGGAACCTATAATACCGCTGATTCTTATGATGGGATTGTGCCTGATCACAGGTATATGGTTCGGGACGGACAGAGACCTTAAGAAGAAATATGAGGAGAGAAACCGTCAGCTGGTAATAGAATATGCGGAATTTGTCAGCAAGCTTCAGATACTTTTAAGTTCCGGTTCCACTATAAGAAAAGCACTGGAGCGGATGGCAGATGATTATAAAAAGAACAAAGAGAAAGGAGGCAGTACAAAATATGCATATGAAGAATTACTGTTATGCATCAGAAAGCTGGGAGACGGGATGAGTGAAGCAGCGTGTTATGAATACTTCGGTAACAGATGCGGAGTAGTCTGTTATAAGAAATTATCATCAATGCTGATCCAGAATCTGCGCAAGGGGACAGATGGTCTGATCGAGGCTATGGATAATGAGGTCAGGATAGCATTTGAAGAGAGAAAGGCTGTTGCGAGGAAGCTGGGAGAAGAGGCACAGACAAAGCTGATGCTTCCGATGATGCTGATGTTAAGCGTAGTGATGATAATAATCATGATTCCTGCATATCTGTCTTTTGGCGGAATGTAGCAGCGAAAGGAGGAAAATATGAACAGAGTAAAGAGTTTTGGCAATTTCTTAAGGAGCGAAGACGGAATGGGAACCGTTGAGGTCATTCTGATAATCGTGGTTTTAATATCTCTGGTAATTATCTTTAAGTCTCAGTTAACTTCTCTTGTTAATACCATTTTCAACAAGATCACAAGCACAGCCAACAGTATATAGAAGGACCGTGAATATGAAAGGGAAGAAATGTGAAGGATATATAACAGTATATCTCGCATTGACGTTAGGCATACTGATATCCCTTATCACGACCATGTTAGCCGGTGCACGCACCCGCACGATCAGATTTCAAACGGAGTGCGTGACAGATATCGGTCTGAACAGCATATTTGCCGAGTATCATAGGGAGCTGCTCAAACAGTATGATCTTCTGTTTATAGACAGCTCCTATGGAACCGGTAACGGGAGTGAGTCGGCAGTAAAGTCTCATCTGCTTCAGTATATGAATATGAACTTTGATGCCGTAGGTAAAACTTATATTGCCAGGGATCTGACTGCAGCTCATGCGGATAATGCCCTTATCGAAGAGGCAGCATATGCCACTGACAGAAGAGGGCAGGTACTGGATTATCAGATAGACCGATATATGAAAGTCAAATACGGACTCAGTTACCTGCCGGCCTTTCGTAATGATATCGGTGACCTTGACAGTCTGCTGGATGAATATGACAGATTAAGTGCTGAAAGAAAGGCATCTTCGGAACTGGTAGATGCAATAATCGATGATTATAATGCAACTCTTCCCGAGGATGAAGATCCCTTCAGCATAAGCAATCCGGCGGATGCAGTGGAAGATCTTACGGAGAGCAATGTACTCTTTTATGCCCTGGGAGATGTGAGCGGGATGCCTTTTCACTCTGCGGATGTCAATTCTCTGATAAGCCACAGATACTATAGTGAAGGAGCAGGACTGAGGGATTATCAGGATCCTCCGGAAGGCATGGATTTTAAGCTCCTGCTCATGGATTATATCTACGATAAGTGCGGATATTATAAGCATGAAAAGGTAGATTCGGCTCTTTCATATGAAGTGGAATACATAGTAGAAGGCAAGGATTCTGATATAGAGAATATGGAAAGGATCGCGGATAAGATATTCAAGATTAGATATGTGGTCAATATGGCATATCTTTTGTCCAATGATGATAAGAAGTCTGAAGTCGAAGCCATAGCAGAGATAGCCACATCCGTGATCGGATTACCGGAACTGGCGGAAGCGGTAATGTATACGATCCTGTTTGCATGGGGATATGCGGAGACAGCCAAGGACCTGAGGATACTGTATGACGGACACAGATTACCGGCGATAAAGACAGATAATACCTGGAATACACCCCTGTCACAGATCATTGATTTTAAGGCACATCTCAGTGAGTATTCGATTCCTGCGGGTTCTCTGGAATATAAGACATTTTTGGATCTGTTTCTTTTCTTCAAGGATATAGAGGAGCTTAACTTCGGGCTTATGGATGTCATGGAGATGGACATCCGCCGAACGCCAGGAAATGCAAGCTTTAAGATGGATAAGCAGATATATCAGTTGTTTGCGGAAATAAATGTATCCAGCAGATATGGATACGGTTGCAATATAAAGAGATTCTACTCCTATGAATAAAGGGGAGGATGGTCATGTCTTCTTGTAAAAAATCATACACAAAGTTTCTGTTTTCAAAAGTTTCCCCCGCGGATAGTCCTCCAGACTCCCGACAAATTTTTTTCGATCGCTTGTTTTACAAGAAGGCATCATCATCTTCCTCTTTTGAGAAGAGGAAGCCCCGGAAAATAAAGGCTTCGATGACTGTTGAAGCAGCTCTGGCACTACCGATCTTTCTGTTCTTTATGGCAAATATACTGTCGCTCTTTCTTATGTATGAACAGTACTCGAAGAATCTGGCGAAGATACATCAGGAAGGCAAGAATCTTGCAATGATCGCGCACAGTGCTGGGGACACAGGAGGCGACCTCATATATCTTATCAGGAATCAGGGAATACACCCACTGATCGATGAGATCGGATTTAAGAAAGCCGGAACAGCAGCCATCGTATATGTCAGAAAATGGACAGGATACAATGTATTATCAACCACTGATACGAAAGAGGATGAAGAGTATGTATATATTACCGAGAGCGGGACTGTATATCACAGATCCAGAAGCTGCAGTCACCTGAAGATCTCGATAAGAGTGGTAAACGCATCTGAAGTTTCTCTAAGCAGAAATGATTACGGTCAGAGATATTATCCCTGTGAGAAATGTTGCAGAGGACAGAGCACAGGTCTGGTATTTATAACCGATAAAGGGGATAAGTACCACAACAGTGCCAACTGCAGCGGACTTAAGAGAACGATCTTGACTGTCAGGCTGTCTGAAGTCGGAGGAAGAGGACCCTGCAGCTTGTGTGGAGGAGGATAAAAATGCCGGTTATGATCCTGACGGGTCTGCTAGTAGTTGCATCCGTATATGACATAAGGACAATGAAGATACCGCTGTGGTTAGCTGTAATGCATATGCTGCCGGCCGTCCTGGCGGTAGCGGCTGATCTGCTTATTAATGATGCAAACATAAGAGACTATATCCCGACAATTATAGTTGTTTTTATGATCGTCTCAGCTGCCCTGTTCATGAGATTATCCGGGGCGGATGCCGCGGGTTCTGCTGACGGTTTACTGATGATCGCCATTTGTCTGGTGATCAAAGCCGAGAAGGCGATACTCACTCTGGGCATGGCATTTATACTTGCAGGATTGTTTGCAGGTTTTCTAATGATGATAAAGAAGGCCGGAAGGAAGAGCAGGATCCCGTTTATTCCGTTTCTGACAGTTGGATTACTTCTTTGTCTTATTGTGACTGATACAGGAGATATACAGTTTATATGAACCATGTAAGAAACCGCAGTTTCAGAAAAACCAGAAAAGTTCTGAGCGGTTATATGACAACTGAAGCATCAGTTATCATTCCGTTAGCGTTTGTCTGTTTTATCATCATAATCCTCTATACTTTCTATCTGTATAACCATCTGACGGTATATCAAAGCTGCTATCTGTCAGCACTTAGAGGGAGTCAGCTCAAGAATGCCACGAACGGTGCAGTAAAGGCATATGTCGACAGGGAAGCAGAAAAGCTGCTGGACGAACAGGTCTATAAGTATCAGATAGATTACGGTTCGGATGTAAGCATGATAAGTATTAAAGTCAATGCCAGATCTTATGTGGACAATCTGATGGCAAGGTTCGGATTGTATAAGGAAGAAAAACTGACAAGCAACAGAGATGTTTCCATCAACAGGATAGATCCGGTTGATTATATACGTAACACAGAAAGATTTTGAGCAAAAAGGAATGGTGTGAAAAAATGGAAATTGTTCAGGAAATGGGCAAGAGTTATCTGTGCATCGATGCGTCTGAAAACAGTGAATACACATACTTAGAAAGGATGCTTACGGATAATACGATCAAGGGACAGCCGATCTGTCGAAAGGGTATATATCAAAATAAGGATATGCTTAAGTATGATATAACCAACATGAAAAATCTTAAGAGAGAGTATGACAGTCGGAGCATGCACTTTGAAGATCTGAGCGGATTACTGTATGGAATTGCGGAACAGCTGGAGACGGGTTCGGCTTATCTTCTGGATGAAGAGTTATATGTTTATGATCCAGAGTACATGTTCATTGATATGGAAACAGGAAAACTCAACTTGATCTGTATTCCGTATGAGTGTGAGGAAAACGGCTCGGAGAACAGATTCCATAAGCTTGCGGAGTTCATACTGGAGAAGATAGATCATAAAGAAGAGAATACCGTCAGCATAGCTTATCAGTTCTACAGAATGTCCAAAGAGAAACTGTTTTCAGTGATCGGATTCTGTTCTCTCATAGAGAAGGAAGCTGCACCGAGTGTCAATAAAAATCCGACATATAAAAGAGAATCGGAGACTTTAAGTGTGCCTGGAGAAAGCAGTGATCCGTTCACGGGATACGACCAGGACAGCAGCTTTTTTGAGAGTTCATATTCAGAAAAAGATAAGGCAGAAAGAACTTCTGAAAAATCGGCCCGGCAAAAAAGCTTCCTGTTACCCGGAGGGATAGGGATCATCGCTCTTATTGTTACGGGGATATATCTTAAGGTCGGGAAAAAGAGTCCGTATAATATACAGATACTGTCAGCAGTCGTGATCCTGTATCTGTCATCAGTTATATTGGGTATAAGGGAGATCGTTGATAAACTGAATGATAAAAAAGAAAAGGAGATTGAGAAAGATATGTCCGTAAGGCCCGTATCGGTCAACGACTATTGGGGAGGAGATGAACGGACAGTATTCTTTGATGAAGAGACTCAGTTTTTTGATCAGACGGAAAGAGAAAAATACTCTGTGGAATGGAGTGAAAACGGTGAGGAACGGAGGGAAATCGTAGATAAAAAAACTGTGGTTTTAGGCAAGAAATTTGACGAAGTTGACGTGTATGTCAGCGACCCGACGGTAAGCAGGAGACATGCAAAGCTTACGATCCGTTCCGGAGACATTTATCTTCAGGATCTGGGGAGTACAAACGGGACCTTCGTGGACGGGGTCAGGATCGACCCCGGAGAGGATATAAAACTATGTAATAATAAGGATTTCCTACTTGGAAAAGTAGCCGTTCGTGTGGTATGATATTACTATATCGGCTTTAGTTCAAGGAGGCACCGTGAAGGTCAATATTTATTACGGAGGAAGGGGTCTGATGGACGATCCCACCCTGTATGTTATCAACAAAATGCAGAAGGTTCTGGAAGAGCTTAATGTCAAGGTAGAGAGATATATGCTCTATGAGCTCAAGAAGGATATAACCATCCTTCCTCAGACACTTAAGGATGCAGACGGAATCATACTTGCCACCACGGTGGAATGGTACGGGATCGGCGGATATATGCAGCAGTTTTTGGATGCCTGCTGGTTGTACGGAGATAAGGACAGGATAGCCGGCATATATATGTCTCCGATTGTTATGTCAACCACATACGGAGAGAGAGAAGGTAAGCTCAACCTGACGGCAGCCTGGGAGATCTTAGGCGGCAAGCCCTGCAGTGGAATGTGCGGTTACATTGCGAACATGGCAGAGTTTGAGATGAACGATGATTATGCCAAGCTGATCGAGAAGAAGGCCGAGAATATTTACAGAACCATCAACCAGAAGGTTGCAAGCCTTCCGGCGAGCAATCAGGCAGTCAAGCAGACGGTATCACGTACCCAGAATACGGATCTCACTCCTCAGGAGTCAGAGAGACTGTCTCAGTATGCTGCAGACGATACTTATGTTCAGCAGCAGAAGGAAGACATACAGGAGCTTGCCAATATGTTCAGGGGCATGATGAGTCATGAACCCACCAGTACTGAGAGATATATGAGCAAGCTTAAGAGTCACTTCACTCCGGTTGAAGGATTCAAGGGAACATATAAGCTCGTCATAGGTAATAAGCCCATAGGCATCAGAGTTAAGGACGGAGAGCTCAATATGACGGACGAGCCGGGAGGCAAGTTCGATGTCGAGGTAAGCCTTACGGAAGATACCATGAACGATATTGCGGCAGGGCATATTACTTTCCAGAGAGCATTTATGAGCGGCAGTATGAAGACCAAGGGAGAGTTCGGTATGTTCAGGACTCTTGATGAACTGTTCGCGTTCATGAAGTAGATACGGGTCTTAAGATCCACAAGAGAGGAATAATTATTATGAGGGACGATAATTGCATTTTCTGCAAGATAGCTAATGGGGAGATACCCACTAATGCTATCTATGAGGATGATGATCATAAGGTAATACTTGATATGGGGCCTGCCACCAAGGGGCATGCGCTTATCCTGCCCAAGGAGCATTATAAGAATATTTACGAGATGCCTGCCGACAGGGTGGGCAAAGCCTTCTGCCTGGCCAAGGAGATGGCTGAGAAGATGACGGACAGGCTTAAGGCTGACGGGTTCAATATCGTACAGAATAACAATGAGATAGCAGGACAGACGGTTTTCCATTTCCACATTCATCTTATCCCCAGATATGAGGGGGACGGACAGGTGGTCGGATGGAGACCCGGAGAGAGTACCCCTGAAGAACTGGCAAAGATCAGGGAGTTGATTATATAGAAAGGACACATAATGTTTAAGGTTGGAGAATACGTAGTATACGGCAACAAGGGAGTATGTCAGATCAAGAGCGTGGGACCGATAGATATGCCGGGTGTACCCAAGGACAGAGAGTATTATACAATGTCTCAGGTATACTTAAGAGGAAGCACGATATTCACTCCTGTTGACAACGAGACCAAGACACTGCGTAAGGTTCTGACTAAGAAACAGGCAAAGCAGCTTATAGATGACTTCAAGAATATTGAGCCGAACTGGATCACGGACGATAAGGAGAGAGACCGTATTTTTACCGAGATCTTAAGAGGCGCTGACTGTAAGGAACTGTGCAATATGCTAGTCTCTCTTCAGCACAGAAAGGAAGAGCGTATTGCCGGTGGCAAGAAGGCTACGAGTACGGATGAAAGATTCTTCCATGCAGCAGAGGATATCCTTCTGGGCGAACTGGGTATAGCGCTTGGCGTCGACAGAGAGAAAGTCAGAGAATACATCATTGACAGCGTAAGCTAGATATAATATGACAGTACAGATTTCATAAGATCAGGAAGACGAGGTATATACCCCGTCTTCTTTTTTGTATCCCGGCTTATCACATACAATCCACAATATGTAGTATATTCGAGGTTTATAGTCTACTTTAACTTGTATTTTGAATAGGGCTATGATAGACTATTTAGGATAGTGGGTTTATATAAATAATAGGTAGAAACAGAAAAAGGAGACAACCTTGGATAAGTACGAATATAACCTTCGTAATGAAGAGATCAACGATCTTATGAGCAAGAGAGAATATGGTCGTGCAGTGGAGATAGCTGACACCATAGACTGGACAAGAGTCAGATCCGTTAAGACTCTGTGTAAGATCAGTGATCTGTATAAGGTCAACAGGAGATACAATGAGTCCAAGATCCTTCTTGAACAGGCATATGAGAAGATGCCGAACGGTAAGCCGATAGTTTCTTCTCTGTGTGAGCTCTGCATCAAGATGGGGGATGTGGTAGGTGCTACTGAGTATTACAAGAGATATGTCCAGATGGCTCCCACCAGCAATCAGAAGTTTGTGCTCTTATATAAGATATATGAGGCCCAGGATGTGAGCTTGGAGGAGAGAATCCAGGTCCTGGAGGAGTTGCACAAGCGTGAGCCTGCAGCAGGCAAGGGCAAGTGGAGTTATGAGCTTGCGACTCTGTATCACAGGATCGGACTTACCACCAAGTGTGTTGAGCAGTGCGATGAGATCATCACTCTCTTTAGAGAAGGCAAGTATGTCAAGAAGGCCATGGAGCTTAAGATGCTCCACCAGCAGCTGACGACTTCTCAGGAGGCTCTGTATAAGAATATCCTTTCGCCCGATCAGAGCGGCATGCAGTATGACACGGGTGAGATAGAGAGAACGGAAGAAGCGGTCGCTGCAGAACAGTCAACAGATAATGCCCCGGTTCAGACAGAAGTCGAATTACAGGAACAGCCTGCGGCCATAGATATCCCCGATGCCGATGAGCAGCATGAGGAGCTGGTTAAGACCGTGGATGTGGGGCAGTACAGTACGATCAATATCCAGAAGGCCCTTGAAGAGAGTATCAAGGGAACACTTAGAAATGACGAGAGCGCTCAGGCAGCAGACATCGCAGCCGAAGAGAGATATGATGATGAGACCAAGGTGATCTTATCAGAGGATCTTAAGAAGCTTCAGGATGGGACTGCAACCGAGAGCACTCCTGCCGCGACAGAAGCCGCCAAGGCAGAAGATGAGGAAGCCGATAAGCCCGGTGGTATCACGGAGGCAATAATGGCTCCCATGATGCAGGATACCGGAGAGATGGAAGAGATAGTCTTCCCTGATGAGCCGGCTACAGACGATACGATCGTATATGACAGGAAGGAAAAGGAGCGTATCAAGGCCAGCGCTACAGCAGCACTTGATGCGATCGACACTGAGAAGGTATCCAAGGAAGAGCTGATCCGTCTCATAGATGAGAAGGTTGCTTATGCTCTGGACAATGCCATGAACGGCCAGAAGAAGGTCGAGCAGGTCAATCCTCCCAGATCCATGCAGAAGATGCTGTCTCAGGAATACGACGGCCAGATCTCTCTGGTGGTTCCCGAACAGAATCCTGTCGAGAAGCAGATAACCGGTCAGATAGATCTTGAGGATTACCTGAATGACTGGGAAGACAGCAAGAAGAAGATCAACAGGAAGCAGACCGAGCAGATAGACAAGCTGGTATCGCAGCATACGGACAGCCTCCTGCTTGATTTTGAGGCCCAGAGCAAGGACGGCATCCTTGAGAAGCTTACGGAAGAAGAGGATACGGACGAGGAGCTTCCGGAGGTTGAAGAGCTTACAGAGATAGAAGAGACCGTATCGGATGATACGTCTGATGAGGAAGCTGCTTCTTCAGAAGAAGAGCCCGAGGCAGCCGATGCAGAAGATACAACAGCCGAAGCCTCAGAAGATACAGAAGCAGCAGAAGAGGAAAAAACAGAGGACACTGAGGATCAGGCAGAAGACAGTGAATCCCGGTCCGGGGCGGACACAGAGTCAGACAGTGACACTACTGAAGAAACTTCTGAAGATAAGTCAGAAGAAGAACCCGAAGAAGAGACGGATCCCGAAGAGGCAGCCATAGAAGCCGAGCACATAGCAGCAGCTGAGGCGGAAGCGGCCGATGAAGGAGAAGAGGAAGAAAACGCCAGGACGATGACAGAGGAAGAGAATGCATTGTTCGGCAGTTTTGTACAGACCAAGAAGGGTAAAAAAGACCTGCTTAAGGCACTTGATTCCATAAGCCTTGCATCCTATGTCGGCAATGTATGCGTGACGGGACAGACGGGTGAGGAGTCAGTCGACCTGGCCAAGAATGTTGTACAATATGCCAAGATGACGGATAGCAATTTCTCTGGTAAAATAGGTAAAGTATCGGGTAATGCTCTTAATGAGAAGGATATGGATGCCCTCATAGAGAAGCTCAAGGGCGGCGGACTTATCGTGGAGAAGGCCGGAGACATGTCGGAAGAGACTGCCGACAGGCTTTATAAGGCTCTTAACCAGGAGAATCTCGGACTGTTGGTAGTCCTTCAGGATTCCCGCAAGGCGATCAACAAGCTGCTTAGCCGCAATGAGGCCATGAAGCAGATGTTCGGCGTTCATGTGGAGATAGAAGAGTTGAGCGATGATGCACTTGTTGCCTACGGCAGGAAGTATGCGGAGCGCAATGAATTCTCCATAGACGATATGGGTATCCTTGCATTGCATACCAGGATAGATGAGATGCAGACTTCCGATCATATAGTGACTGTTTCGGATGTGAGAGATCTTGTGGATGAAGCCATAGAGCACGCTACCAGATTTTCACCCAAGCACTTCACGGAGATCCTCTTTGGCAAGAGATATAATGAAGAGGATATGATCATTCTCAAGGAGCGGGATTTTATAGCATAGACCAGACGTATCAGGAGGCAGAAAAGTGGCTGTTAAGAAGAGAGAACAAGTCTTTATATCAGAAGCTGACGAATATGTATTTGCTCAGGGCTCACATTATGATATATACAAGAAGCTTGGAGCACATCCGTCATGCGAGAACGGAAAAGATGGCATATTCTTCGGAGTGTGGGCTCCGAATGCGGCCAAGGTCAATGTGACGGGCACCTTTAACGACTGGAGTGAGGATTCTCACGAACTCAGACGCTTGGGCCCCGGAGGCATATTTGCCGGATTCTTCCCCGGTATCAAGGTCGGAGAATTATATAAGTTCTTAATAACTACTCCCGACGGCAGAAAGCTATATAAGGCAGACCCTTATGCCAACAGTGCAGAGTTAAGACCGGGTACGGCTTCCAAGATCGCGGATATAGGTTCTATCAAGTGGACGGATTCCGTATGGATGAAGGCCAGAGAGAGTAAGGATATGAACAAGGAGCCTCTGGCAATATATGAGTGCCACATAGGCTCATGGATGAAGCATCCCACAGGAGATGACGGATTCTATACATACAGAGAATTTGCCGACAGGATGGTCGAGTACTTAAGTGAGATGAAGTATACCCATGTAGAGCTCATGGGTATCGCGGAGTTCCCTTTTGACGGTTCATGGGGCTATCAGGTTACAGGCTATTATGCTCCCACATCCAGGTATGGAACCCCTGAGGATTTCGCATACATGGTCAATCTGTTCCATAAGAACGGCATCGGCGTGATCCTTGACTGGGTACCGGCACATTTCCCCAAGGATGCACACGGACTGGCCGAGTTCGACGGCACCTGTCTCTATGAGCATCCGGATACGAGACTCGGAGAACATCCCGACTGGGGTACCAAGATATTCAATTATGCCAGGACGGAGGTCAAGAACTTCCTTATCGCCAATGCACTGTTCTGGATCAAGGAATTCCACATAGACGGACTCAGAGTGGATGCTGTTGCATCAATGCTCTATCTGGATTACGGCAGACAGGACGGACAGTGGCTTCCCAATAAGTACGGCGGCAATGAGAACCTTGAGGCGATCGAGTTCTTCAGGCATCTCAACAGCGTTATCCACGGCGGCTTCCCCGGAGTCATGACCATAGCTGAAGAATCAACGGCATGGCCCAAGATCACAGCTCCCGTTGAAAATGACGGACTGGGATTCTCATTTAAGTGGAACA
>JAEEGL011812950.1_pt1 | contig 32769 bp, 43 predicted proteins | sample 9134231 | NCBI WGS metagenome assembly JAEEGL01 (sample SAMN16246548, study PRJNA631951) | gut metagenome | biome: gut microbiome; feature: rumen; material: fiber-attached | host: Bos | place: Iran: Karaj | collected 2018-10
TAGTCATTGATCGCGCGAAGCTCTTCTTCGGTATAGTTTTCCATATAAAACTCCTTTACTTGAATTTAACGAGTAAATTCTTCCCATTCTTCATACGAGAATTCTTCGCAGTCTACTAGCCATTCGTCATTTTCTTTGACATAGGAAATTGTAACTGACTTTGTATAGTCATCAGTTATCATGTGCGCCGCTTCCTTTTTGGCTTCATCGAAGTTTCTTGCGACAATCATTTTAGGAACTCCTTTCTTTATTGTGTCTTTATTATAGCAGATAGGTTTAAAAAAATCAAGTTACAAATAGTTACAAACGCCCGGGCGAAGATGGAGGGTTACTCCATCTCCATTGGGGTTAGGATAACATAACTTTCAGAAACTATCGCGACCTTACTATAGTTAAGCCTGTCTGTGCAACGACATTTATAGGTATGTCTGACTCCACTTGCCTCTTTCTTAGTTGTCCATTTTCTGGACAACACCTTTTCCCCTCTGCTTAGCAGATGGTCAACGCGGTTTTCTACATATTTTTCTATTTGTTCTCGCAGTTTCTGTTCATCTTCGTTAGCATAGTAAATAGTGTTGCAATAACGAATCATCTTAAACCCTCCTTATATCTGCAGAAGAAAGAACACATTGAGAGCGACATTGGCGAGATGCATAATCAAGCCGTTGATGCGATGGTCGACGGTCAGGTCTTTCACGATTCCGATGATAGCCACACCAAGACCAAACCAGGCGATGGACAGCCCATAAATCATGATGAGGATAACATTGAGGACAGTGACGAAGGCGCGAAGGTCATTCCACTCAAACTTGTAAGCGGTGTCAATCTTGAAAAAGTTTTTCATTTTAGGAACTCCTCTCTTTACTGTATCTAAATTATATCAAATGGAATAGAAAATTTCAAGTTACAAATAGTTACAGATTCGGCGCCCGGGCGAAAGGGGTTGTTCCCTTTCTGAGTTTAGATTAATTCGGTGTGGTTCCACTTTTCCTGTTCGGTAAACTTTTCTTTCTTGATACACCATCCATAGAGTATGCTGTATTCAAAGGTAATGCTCTTTACATCATACTCATCGGCGATGATTTTGATTGCTTCCAGTTTTGCTTCTTCAATGGTTCCGCAACAAATCATATCTTATTCTCCTTTCGTTTCACCATCATCGGCGAGTCTACACAAGACAGTATGTGCAGTAATAATTTCTTCTTCCTCTTCTTCCTTCAAGCGATCTGCTTTATCCAAGTTGGGGTAAAACCTCATCAGATAGTCACAAGAATGCTGACGATATTCAGAAACGATATTGCCAAGAATTTGTTTGGCTTCTTCCAAAACTTGTCTTTCTTTATCGTTTAAGGAAAAAATGATGGTTCTGTTGATTACCATATCTTATTCCCCTTTCTTTGCTTCTCGTCTTGCCTTATCCTTGGCAATCTTTTCTGCTTTCTTCTTCGCAGATTCCTCTGCCTTACGTGCTTTCTCTTCGCACTTCATTCTGTATTCTTCTGCCATCGCATACCCATCATAGGGGTCGCCATCTCTCGCACCCTTGGGAACTTTGAAAGTGATGACGAGGTATCCCTCTTCCATATCATCACCCACGACAGGGAGGCAGAACTCCTGCGAACCAGTCTGGAGAACATCATATCCCTTTTCCGCATAGATGGTCTTAAGGTTCTCCATAATTTCGTTGCGAACGCCGTCAAACTTGGTCTTCATAAGCAGTTCTCCTTTCGTTTTTCTATAGTGATTATATCAAATAAAAACTGATTTGTCAATAGGGAAATTTGATTTTTTCCTTTTTTATTTTATAATTAATTATATCATATATTTTATAAAATTTCAAGTTTTAAATTTTGGGGTCGGCGCGCCCGGGCAAAAGTTAGTTGGCTAACTAAAAGACAGAAAAAAATTGGGGAGGCGATTGCCTCCCCTTGGAGATTACGCAAGGGTGTATCCCTTGACCTTGCCCTTCTTCGGAATCTTGATGTCCTCGGAAGTCAGTTTGCCTTCCTTGACCAACTGGACACACAGACCAGAGGCTTTGGCGAGGGAGTCAAGACCCACTCCCTTGGCGACATCGGCGGCGATAGCCTTGGGGTTCTCGGCGACGAAGGCGAGAATCGCTTCCTTGATGGGAGCGTTGGCGATAGCCGTCTTGGAAGGCTTGGAAGAGCGGACAGCGTTCCGCTTGTCCATCTTGGCGATGGCATCAGTGGCGAACTGCGTCATCTCGTCGGACAGGTTGGCATTTACGATGGCGGTAAGGAACTCACGATTAGTCATAATAGACCTCTTTCTCCCACACTATGCAGTGGACGCAAAGTTTTTTATTTACAGAGGGGAGTTACTATCTCTTCCCTTACTGTATCTATATTATAGCAGATTTTAGGAGGGTTGTCAAGGGGTTTTTAAAACTTTTTTTAGTTCCCTTGGTTCTTCTGTAACTCAAGTGTCGCTTGAGTAAGTCCGCTGGGTCAGGAGAGTGACGAATTCTCTTTCCCCTTGACATCTATAATATATCAAAAATTTCAGAAAAAGTCAAGTAGAAGAATGGGCTTTGAAATTGGATTTTTTTGTGCAATTTGACGGGCGCCCGGGCAGAAAAAAGTGCTTGACATTTTAGGAGGAGTGTGCTATAATCTAAATACAAAAGGAAAGAGAGGTAGAAAAAATGAACAAACCCCTGTCCTACGAGGAACTGATTAAGTTCGCAAAAGAAAACTATACCAACGGCGGCGATGGTGTGTATGAGTGCTGGGATCGGAATGACTACCTCGATTATGTTGAGGACTTCGGCCCCATCACGAAAGAGGTTGCACTGAAGATTTTCGCTACTCACCTCGCCATTTGGAACGAGTACCGCGCCACGGCGTGGTAACTCGCCCGGGCAAAAAGATGCCTCGGAGATTACTCCGAGGTATCAATTTTCTTTTTATGCTTCTTGCGAAGTTTTTCTTCCCTCTCCTTTTTAGATGGTTCAACTTTTGGGGAAAGTCCCACAAAAGTCGGACCTCTGTGGAGTTTCTTCTCTTCAGTTTTATGAGTTTTGTGGGACATTTTAGATTCTCCTTTAGTCTAATTTGATGGTGTAACTTTCTGCCAAATTGTCAAGCAGACTGTCAGCACCACAAACCTCAAGGTACTCCCAACCGATGTCATCGGTTACAAGAAGTGCATTGACATCATTATGGTCTTCCATAAATTCGGAAAGGTTTGCAAGAACCTGCTGTGCATCTCGCAGAACCTTTCTTTCCTCATCTGTCAATTCAATGGTAGTAGTTGTTACAACTTTCATTTTAGGATTCTCCTTTCTTTGGTATCTATAATATACCATATATTATAGAAAAAATCAAGAAAAATTTTTATACAATTCGTATAATGCGCCCGGGCGACCCTCAAGCAACGAGTGCTTTGAGGGTCTGAATCATCTCGCTTGCGTGGATTGCAGTGCCAGTCCAGTTTTTCAGATGCCGTTCCTCATCATCAAAGAGGTAATCGTTTCCTTCGTTTACCTCGTTCTTGACCGCAGTGTAAGAAACGAAGCGAATCTCATCAAACTGAACGCTCTTGAGATGAGTGCGAAGCCATCTCTTTTTTATATTGATGACCTTTTCATCATATTCGGCAGTGCTTCCGCCAGCGAGAGCCGTCACGATGCAGACTTTGTAGCCGTTTCGCTGAACCTTATTCAGCAGGCGAGCCAGCACATTCATATTGACCACAGGTTTGGCTTCAGCGTAAGGGGTCTCATCGTGCGAGAGCAGTTTGGGAAGCCAATCTTCCACACCATAGAGGTCGGCGAGAGTGCCGTCCATATCAAGCCAAATTTTCGGCATTTCCGAGAACTCCTTTCCTTTTGGTAATTATAATATATCAAAAATTTCATAAAAAGTCAAGTAGAAAAAGCCTCTGAATTTTGGGAAGAATTTGTGCAAGATGACGGAGTGCCCGGGCAAACTCTAAGCCCGAAGGCTTAGAATTCGTCCTTATCGAGTTTGCAGTAGATGGTCTCGCCACCTTCCCACCGCTCGCCGATTCTTGTTTCGCACTCGCAATCAGACCAGAAGAAGACATCATCGTTGCGAACCAGTTTTTCAACTTTGATGGCACACTCGCTACTGGCGAACAGATTAGCCAGTTCAATTGCCGACTTGCGGAAGAGGCAGTAACGATTGCCGAGGCAGACATTGTTGTACTTACCAGTAGAAAGAACCTTTACACGATACATAGTTTTATTTCCTTTCTTTTATTTTCTTTTCTTTTGTGATTATAATATATCACATTAGTAATAGGAAGTCAAGTAGAAAATGGATCTGATGGTTGAATTTATTTTGTGAATTTTGCACAAAACGCCCGGGCAAAGGGAGGTTATCCCTCCCCAATACCCAACAGACGAGCATACTTTTCCATGTTGCGCTTATGCATCTGATACCTGCGCTGAATTTCTTTTTCTCCATTGGGATCCAGTTTGATGTTGTAGACAGGATAGGAAACAGTGATGGTGTAGCAGGGACGATTCTTCTTGTCTTTCAACTGCCAAGGCGCGAAGCGGTATTTTTTTTCGTAATAATCCTCAAAACCTTTGAGGTACGCAGGGAACTGGCTCTCATAAATACCAGTTGTGTAGGGAATGGGCTTGGTGATTGTTTTGGTTTCCATTCTTTCAGAAATGATAGAGTAGCAACTGCCCCAAAGGGTATTAAGAATTTTTCCTGTAACTTCCATTTTAGGACTTCCTTTCTTTATCTCTTATTGTAATTAAATTATAACAAATAAAATTTAAAAAATCAAGTTACAAATAGTTACAAGTTTGCCCGGGCAAACCTCGGGAGGATTACCTCCCGAGATTCTGAAGCGTACGCTCATCGGTGAATGTCGCTTTCTGAAACTTCACCTGAATGTGCTTGCCGTTCACGATGATGTCGCCGCAGTCGGTGAACTTTGCGTTCTTCGCCGTGACCTGCTCACCGCCGAACACACTTGCGGAGAGAGTCTCGAAAATCTGACCACGGTTCTGCTTGCAGGAGCGGAACGCATCCTCAAGGAACTGGGCGGTGCAGATGGGGCGAATTTCATCGGCGTTCTCGGCGATGAGAGCAACCTGTGCCTTGTTCGGCTTGAACTTCAGTTGAATCGTACCGCCGTTCTTGGAGCTGGCACAATCAAGGCAGGTGATGTAGGGGAGGATCGGACGAGCGTCCTCTACTAGCGCGCCGTACACCATCCCGTTGGCGACATAGCCAAAGATGTAGGTGTGAGTGAAAGCGAGAGCATTGTACTTGGAGAGGAGATAGTTGTGAATGGCTTCGTTTTTCATTTGGAGAACCCCTTTCTTTATCTTGTCTATATGATACCACCGACCGGTCGGAAAGTCAAGCCAAACTTTCAGCCTGCAAAGTGGTCTTTTTTGGGCAGTTTGACGAATCGCGCCCGGGCAAAAGCTTTCGCAGCTTCCATTTCCTGTAATACCTGGGATCCGGCGCCCGGGCGGACGGGAGGGCTTAGCCCTCCCGCACGAGGTGGTACTGAATCCAGTACCCGCTCTTACCGGCGCACAGCCGGCGAGCTTCCTCGTAGCTCGCCACGTGGGCGACCGCGGTCTTCCCGCGGTAGACATCGAAGCCCTGTTCGGCATCGACGGTGTAAACGGACTTGGACATGGTGATAGTCATAGAGATGACCTCCTTAGAAGATTTGGCGGGCGGCGCCCTCCTTAAGTGTCTTTAGTATAGCACCGGAAGGGGCAAAAGTCAACCCCTTTTTGAAAATTTTTTTCGGTGGGTCCGCCGGCACCGGCCGGCGCCCGGGCAAAAAATGCCCGGGCAGTCCTGGGATCGTGACCAAATGCAAAAACAGGAAGCCATTTTTGGCTCCCTGTTTTTGCAGAAACAGAACAAGAAAGAAGGAAGGGGTGGGGAGGTTTCCTACTCCCCTCGGGTAATTACTTGCCACGCCTAGAGTCGCGAATTCCACTCCCGAGTAGCGACATTACTGGTACACATTTATATCCCGCATAACGTGGCGACCATGCGGTCGGTGTCTTTGTCGGCTTGGTCTTACTGACTCACGTGGGTCACACCCCTTCGGGATTATCCCGACCTCGAGTGGCTTCGCCTCGCCTCACCCTTTGTGCCTTTATTATAGCACCGCTGAAGCAGTTCGTCAAGTAGAAGATCGAGTCTTGAAACTGGATCTTTTTGTGCAACTTGACGAAAAGTGCCCGGGCAAAACAGGATCGTCCGGGCAAACGCAAAAGTGGGAAGTCATTACGACTCCCCATTTTGCAGAAACAAGAAAGGAATTAGAGAAACTCAATCTCTCCAGTGAAGATGTTGAGTTTATAAGCGTTCTCATAGCAACGCTTGGCGGTGTAGTAGTCGCCAGGCTCGCCATTGGGCCAGGTCACATACTCACGCATGAAAGCACCGATGTGCTTGCGGGTAGTCTGGCTGTAGGTGCCGGTGCAGGTCAGCCAGCCGTCGCAGGTGATCGCGCACACGAGGGTTACATAACTGAACAGGTAGATATTGCCGGCGTCGTCGATCTCGACATGGGCCTGAGCATACGGCATACGAGAAAGTTTTTTAATAGTCATTTTCGGAATCCCCTTTCCTTTAGTGTCTTAATGATATCATAGAACCGGAAAAATGTCAAGACAAAAATTCAACACGCAAACGATCCTTTTTTGTATATTTTGCATAAATTCTGCCCGGGCAAACCTGGTGGCCGAGGATTAATCCTCGGCCACGATAATCGTTCGAACCAGTTCCCATCCTCCATATTTCGGAACGAAACTCACCGGAAGGATGTAGACTTCCCCAGTGTACAGGCTTTTCCAGATATTGCGGATCATTCTCTTACTCCTCTCCGAGCAGGTCCCGCAGGTCCTGCCACTCTTTTCTCCACTGCCGATCAAGCCGCCAGTCTTCGGGATCCCAGAAGTCCTTGCAAGCGAGGACGAACCGGCGATACTCGATTGCTTCCATTTTATTTTTGATTTCGGTCTTTGTCATTTTTTAGAACCCCTTTCCTTTCTTTCTGTCTGAATTATATCAAAGATTTTCCGGATTGTCAAGCAAAAGATCGCGCCCCGGATCGACTATTTTTTGTGCATTTTGCATAAAAAGTGCCCGGGCAAAGCGGGAGGGTCACCCCTCCCACCACGCCTCCGCGAGATCGTCCGCGGTTGGCTCCCACGGGAGATCAACCCCGTAGGAAATCTGCGCCCCGACGATTTCGTCGGTCTCCGCCTCAACGAGGAGGCAGTCTGCGCCGATCAGATCGGCGATGGGGCAAAGCCCCTTGAAAGCGACCCATGCCGCTTCGCAACCGCTGACGGTTGCAACCGTGGTCTCGTGACCATTATTGAGAAAAATGATGTTGAACATTGGAAGATCCCCTTTCTTGATTTCTGTCTAGATTATATCACGAATGATCCGGTTTGTCAAGGGATTTTTTATCCCACCACCTCAACTTTTTTGAGGCAAAATGCTTCGTGATTGCAACCATATTTAATGCCATAAACTTCACGGCCATATTTTTCATCAAGAAATTCCCACGCTTTTTCTTCAGACTCGGCAACCAAACCAGTAAATTTTAGGCCGTTTTCATACTTAAAAATAGCAACCATTTTATTTTCTCCTCTCTTAATTTCTAATTGGATTATATCAAAAATTTTTCCGGAAGTCAAGTAAAAGATCTGCCTCTGTAATGGATCTTTTTTGTGCATTTTGTACAAACTCCGCCCGGGCGAAAAACCTCCCTCGGGAGATCCGAGGGAGGAATTTCCTACCAGCAGAGGAATGGGGCGAAGTATGCCGCGGCTTCCTCATAGCTTTCGTAGGCCTCAAAGGGATTCGGCACATAGGCCTCTATGATCAGCCGAGCGGTATTCGTGATATCTTCGTACCAGGCCTCGCCCTCATAGTCGGAATTCTCGATAATCTCATTGTAAAGATCGTCCGGAATTTCCGCGGTGTAAACGGCCTCATCATCGAAATTGTAAGATCTGGCGTAGATTTTCATTTTTTTATCCCCTTTCTTATTTTCTAATTAAATTATATCACAAATTTTCCGGATGTCAAGTAAAAAATCGTGGCTCGGATCGGATCTTTTTTGTACATTTTGCCGGATCGCCCGGGCGAAACCTCGCCGTTAGGCAAGATTTCGCAGGGTTTTCAGATCGGTGAAGGTCGCCTTGTTGAATTTCACTTGATAGGCTTTCCCGCCGATCGTCAGGTCTCCGGCTTTCGTGAAGTCGTCGTGATCGTTGGGGTTCTTGATCGCGCCGAAGACTTCAACCGCGAGGCGCTCAAAGATCTGACCGCGATTGTGGCGGCTGTTGTGGAAGAGGTTTTCAAGATCTTCCACGGAGCAAACCGGGCGAATTTCGGAGGCGACCGAGGCGATCAGCGCGATCTGCTTGCGGTTCGGACGATATTTCAGGGAAACCGTCCCGCCGTTTTTCGGGCTTGCACAATCGGTGTGTGTGATCGCGCCGAGGATCTCGGTAGCGTTTTCCACACGGGCGGCGTAGATCGTGCCCTTTTCGGCATAGCCGAAAATGTACGCGTGAGTGTACGCGTGGCGCGTGTACTCGTGAACAAGGTAATCATGCAGATCGGTCATTGGGATCGCTCCTTTCCTTTTCTGAGTATAATATACCACACCCGGGCGCAGAAGTCAAGCCAAAATTTGAGCTTCAAAATGGGATCTTTTTGTGCAAAATGACGAAGCTCCGCCCGGGCGGACATAAGTTTACATAAAATCATATTATGTAAACCTAAAGGCATAGCTTCCATAATATATATTATGTAAACCTAAAGGCATAGCTTCCATAATATATATTATGTAAACCTAAAGGACCCGCTTTCGGATCTTCCGCCCGGGCGGATCCCAGGCGGATCCGCCCAGGCGAAAAAAGGGGATCCGTCCAGGCGGATCCCCAGGTGGAAAAATGGGGGATCACTCCCCCATCTTTTCCACGGTCATTATAAGTTCCCAACCGCCAAATTCCGGCTCCCAGTCCCAGGGCATTTCGTAGAATTCCCCGGTCAGTGTGCTTCTCCAAACCTTATAGGCCTCAATAATTTTCATTGTCTTTTCTCCTTTCTGTTGTTCCGTTTTGTTCTTATTCTCCGGCCGGACGGGGCGGGCGTTGCCCGCCTTAGTCGTCCAAGCAGTACCACAGTACCAGAGCCGTCCAGTGAATCCCGAGGCGATCAGCAGACCGCTTTACTCTTCTCTGTGCGTTCCTGTCCTTGTCCCACACATAAGAACCAAGGTTCTCAATGATGCGAATGTAATCGTCCTGCTCAAGAGAATCAAGCAGTTCGCTGACTTCTCTATAGGTTCGGTTGTCCTCTTCATCGGTGACAGGTACGCGGTTAAAATGCTCATTGAAATAGGTTGCCATTGTCTTTTCTCCTTTCTGTTGTTCCGTTTTGTTCTTATTCTCCGGCCGGGCCGTCCGCCCGGGGCGGACTCCTTACGGAGTCCGCGCCGTCCTTTCGTCAAGCCATCGCATCATCTTACTGCTCCAGTTCTTTAGTCTTCTTTTGCTCTCTCCGCTCTTGCTGTCCTTGTCTTCAAAACTGAAGATGTTAGAGAACTGGAAGAACTCCGCCCGGCTCATTCTGTAGTAGTAAGGGAGTCCGTCAACTCCGAACAGATAGCCGTGACAGTTATCATTGTCCGTCAATGTGGCTTTCGGACTCTTGACTTGCCAACCGCCTACATCTCCGCCGGAGTATCCCGGGCGGTTGTTCCGCTTGTTCGGTATCCCGGTCAGTTCGTAACCGATTCGCCACTCCACGCGTTCGCCGTGATTGTATCCAACCGGGGCGGGCGGGCAAGCCTTGCGACTGTATTCAATTTTCTTCATTGGTGTAAACTCCTTTCGTTTTGTTGCTTGCTCTTGAGGGCTTAGCCCTCAAGAGCCTTTTGCAGTTCCCGAATTTCCTTGTACCACTTGCGGAGTAGTTCCCTATCGCTCCAATCGTGGAAGTCCTTGCACTCCAAGCAGAACGCTCGAAAACTCAAGTCCTCAATCCTCTTCTCAATCTCCTGTTTGTTCATTGTCTTGCTCCTTTCTTCAGTTCCAGTTGCCGAACCTGTCAAGCATCTGCATGTGGTGAATCGTCCGGCCGTCGTGGTTCACGGTGTAGATATGGCGGATCTTGTTATTCCAGTCATAAGTGATAATAATATCGTCCACCTTGTGCGTGTGACTGTTTTCGCTCTTTTTCCTTGCGAACAGTCTGTTTACGATTGCTTTAATTGTCATTTGAATGACCACCTTTCTTCAAATTTCAATTATAATATACATCATATACCCGGGCGTGTCAATAGTAAAAATGACAAATCGGTTACAATTATGATTACAATTTGGTTACAAATATTCCCCGCCCTATTTTGTGAAGTCGCAAGGTTTCAAAGTTACCCTATGCTAACTTTATGATTTGAAAGTTTCTAAAAACCTACTACCCCGGTATGTTTTTGGGAATTCGCAAACTATATTACAATTTGTATAAATGCCCTGGAAAATTCGTACTTTGAATTAAATTTTTCAATTCCCCTTTTCTACGAAAAATTCCTCCCCGAAAAATTCCTCCCGAAAATTTTTCGTCTCCCGAAAATTTGACAACTACTCCATTTTAGTGTATACTATAGGTAGATAAGGCGTATACGCCGGCTTATATAAGGAGCGTACAGAATGTCCCAAAATCGCTTACAACTAAACTTCCAACTATCTACAAAAGAAGAACGAGTCGCCTTCGTCACTTCCTACCTAAACGAAATTCGCTTTACCCCGACTGAGGCCGAACTCGACACAATTTCAAAATACATTCTATGGGGAAAAGATTCAAAAACCGGTCTCAACGGCCGCCAAGAAGGCCTCGAACTAGAAACCCGCTTTAAAACGTGGGACTCCAAAGCCGTCGAATCACTCGACGCTCTCATCGAAGCCCCCGGCTTCTCCGAGGCTACGTTGCGCCCGCTTTCAGACCCTCCGACTAAGGTCGCGCGCACTTCCTTTTCCCGAACCCTCGCGCGCGAAAATGCGCCCGAACATATACTCCAAATTTTAGAAGACCTCTGGCGCGAAATTGATGAGCTAGAGCTTTTAATTTCATACTATGACATTCAGAACGGAAAGCGCACAAGCGAACCCCGAGAAGCCCTTCTAAGCCGCATCGCAAAGCCAGTTCAGACTTCCCTCTACGAAAAAGCCAAAGACCTAAAGCCCTATACCTACCTCAAGCTCAAACATAAACTCGTCGAACTGCGCAACCAACAATATACATATAAGGACTTCTATGCCGAAACCCATCCCGTCCAACCGTCCAAATGCGCTGAATATGACGAGATCACATTTGAAAGCGATATTCCCGTTCTACCACTCGGTGTAAAAACCAAGTCTCGATTGAGCGAAAAAATTTTTCGTTCAGATCGCTTTCCAGAACCCGATGACTTCAACGAAGCTGAACTCAAAGAAATCTCTTCCCTACTTTGGACGAAGCCGGCGCCCTCATCACTCTACTTCAACTTTGAAGATACGGAGCATTTATATGCCCTATTTGGGATGTGGGATGACTTTGAAGAAGAAAGCCTATACTCCAATGTAGACCAAATGCGCGAGACCGCCCTCGTCTACAAGAGCCTAGCAGAACTTTCGCCTATATTGGAAGAAATTCTAGACCTTAAGATTAAAAAAGTCCAGAACCAAGAAATCGCAGAGATTATTAATAGGAAATACGGAAAAAACTATAGACCTAATTATATAAGCACTCTATATTGTAAAAAATGCTTGGCTCAGATTGCGGCCGCGGCTTCGGAACACAAGAAAGTTTTAGAAAATATTTTCTTTCCCGAAAACTTTAAAAAGTGTAAAGATTGCGGCAGAGTTTTACTTCTAAACGAAGAGAACTTTGTTAGACGAGTGCGCTCTAATGATGGTTTCTCTCCAAGATGTAAGAAATGCGAAAAAATTAAAAGAAATAGGAGTTTAAAATGAAAGGATTAAATGAGAAGTTTGTAGAAGAAATCAGTAGAATCAAAGACCCTACTGTCTTTTTAGGTGTGGCGCGCGTCTTAAAAGTTCAACTCATAAACGATAAAGATGCGCGACCATTCGAAGAAATTATAGAAGATGTAGTAGAAAGCTTTTGCGGCGCCGGACGCAAAAGAAAAAAGGAACTCCTAAAGCTTTTACGTTGCGCGAACAAGGAGGTAGAATTAAATGCCGGTAATACCGAAGATTCCGAAGAAACCATCCCTGACGAAAACTTGTAATAGATGTGGCCAATCCTTTTTAGTTGAAGACTTTGCGCGAACTCATTCAATTTTCTATCCAGATGGGTACCTTCCCATCTGTAACTATTGCGTCGGGGACTATTTAGAAGAGAACGACTATGCTTGGGACGCCATCGACCGCCTCTGCCAGTGGGCTGGAATTCCCTTTATAGTTAAAGAGTGGGAGAGGCTTGAACAGATTAATGGTAAAAAGGACACATGGCCTGTTTACTCTAAAGTATTTGCGGCCGACGTCTATAAATCCCTGGGATGGGACGACTATTACAAACAGTATAAAAAGTTGAGAGAGACTGGAGTAATAGAAGATGAAATTCCTTTACTTCATGAGCATAAGTTTAAAGAGTTAAGAGAAATTTGGGGTAGTAACTACTCTGAAGAAGAGCTTTTATATTTGGAAGACTTATATAAAGGACTTCTAGTTACACAAAATGTAAATGGCGCCCTTCAGATTGACCAGGCGCGCAAACTATGTAAGTTCTCTTTAGAGATTGATAGTAGAATCCGCGCCGGAGATAAGGACGTAGATAAGTTCTTAAGTTCCTACGATAAGCTCGTAAAGATCGCGGAATTCACACCCAAAAATACAAAAAATGCCGTTGACTTTGATAGTTTTGCGGAAGTAGGAATGTGGCTTGAGAAAAGAGGTCATGTTAACAAGTTTTATGATAACACCACAAGAGATGTTATTGATGAATCTTTAAAGAACATTGAGAACTATAATCAGAGACTGTATATAAACGAAGGCGGCATTGGAGACGAAATTACTCAAAGACTGAAAGCCTTACAGAGCGCGACTGAGTTAGAAGAGAATGTATTTGACATTCAAAAGGAATATGACTTGGATGAGTATGATAATGAAGGCTATACAGTTGGAGATAATGAAGAATTTGAGGTTGATGTAGATGAGTGAGCAAGCTGTGATTACATTGCGCGAACCTCCTGCATCTACCTTTAACTCCGCGCAGAAGATTTTTAGAGATGGAATTGAGTTAGAAAAAGGTGTTGTTATTACTCCAGAATGGCTGGAGAAGAATGAGAATTTTTTAGATGAGTGCTGGGGAATTTTTTCCGCATATCCAGACATCTACCTTGACCTAATAAAACCAAAAGAATCTAATTTCGATCTTTTTCCATACCAGCGTATTTTCTTGCGCGCCTGCATGAGATATACTACCATTTATATAACTGCTGCCCGTGCTACTTCTAAAACCTTTTTATCTATTCTTGCGAAATATATGCAGTGTATGATGGTGCCGGGTCATGTGGGATCCATTGTTGCGCCAAACAAAAACCAGGCGGCCAAGATCTCCAAGCAGAAAATTGAGGAGATTTGGCGCATTTGGCCCTTACTCAAAAACGAACTTGAAGTCTACCAAGGTGGACCTCATGCCAACTTTGGTAAAGACTATTGCGATCTTTTCTTTAAAAATGGAAGCCGCCTCTCCATCGTGGGCGCCCTAGACTCCGATCGTGGTCTTCGTACTCATGCGACCCTTATAGATGAGGCGCGCGACCAAGATGGAGATATGATTTCTGAAGTTATATTGCCGCAGATGAACGTGTCGCGCAGAATGGCAAACGGTCTTGTAAACCCATATGAGAACATTAACACTCAAGTTATCTACGCAACGAGCGCCGGAATGAAATCTTCTTTTGCGTACTCTGCGCTCATTGATACTTTTGAAAAGGCAATTATAGATCCAAAGCACAATTTCTGTATTGGTCTAGACTATAGAATCCCAGTTCTCCATGGACTGATTGATGGTAAATATGTGCGCGAACTTAAAATGTCACCTTCTTATAATGAACTTACTTTTGCAAGCGAATATATGGGAGTCTGGCAAGGTGGATCAGAAGAGTCCTGGTTCAATTTTGAAAAGCTTTCTAAATACCGAAAAATAAAAAATCCGGAATGGAAGCAAAAATTTAGAGAAGATCCAAAAGTTTTTTACTTAATATCAGTGGACGTAGGTAGACTTTCTGACCAAACTGTTGCCTGCGTTTTTAGAGTTAATATAAGAGACAACAAGTACTATTCCACTTTAGTAAATCTGGAAGTGCTTGGGCGCCAAGCTGAAACAAAAACCTTTAGTCAACAGGCTATAGATCTCAAAAAACTAATTGAGAGATATAATCCGCGCGAGGTTGTAATCGACTGTAATGGTTTAGGTATCGGTCTTGCGGATGAAATGATTAGAAATCAATTAGATGAAAACGGATGCGTTTTGCCCGCTTACGGTTTCTTTAATAATGATGACTATAAGAAAATTCAGCCAAAAGATGCGCCCGAAATCTTATATTCAATGAAGGCAAATGGGCCTCTTAACTCTAAAATCCATGGTAACGCCTACACCCGCTTAAATAGTGGCATGGTTCGGTTTTTAATTACTGAACAAGAAGCACGGGCTGCGCTACTTGCCACAAAAACTGGTTCGAAGATGTCTTTTGAAAAGCGCGTTAAGCGCTTAATGCCGCATGAACTTACAACTAAGTTGTTTGATGAAATGGCAAACTTAAGATTAAAGAGAACCGGTTTAGACATAACTTTGGAGCAAATTAATTCTCGTTTTCCAAAAGATAAATATTCCGCTTTTGCTTATGGTCAGTGGAGGATCAAAGAACTTGAAGAGGCCGCTTATCAGAAGCAAAAGAGAAAATCTATCTTTGGCGGACGGAAATTAGTTTTTTATACAGGAGGAGTATAAATTAAATGAATGAAAAGTCAATTGATTTAACTACCTTCACAAAGGGAGCTGCTATTGTTCTTCCTAAAGATAAAGACAGTTGGAAACTTTTTGGCAGGCAACGTTTTTACAAAAGATACAAACCTGAAGAGATTGAAGACATTATTGAATCTGGTTCTTTAGAAGCCCAACAGAAGCTATCTCGTTATTTCTTTGAAAAGAGCGGTCTTTACAAGAAAATTATTATGTATTATGCTTCTCTTTTGAATTATTCTAGTTTACTGATTCCTAATCCAAGTTCCGGTAAACAACTCTCCACTCCATTTATTCAAAAGAAGTATTTTGCTGCCTTAGAATTTCTTGAGAAGGCTAATCTTGTAGAGTTAATGACGAGAATCTCTTTGCGCGCACTAATTGATGGTAGTTATTATGGTATCATTCAGTCCCTGGATAAAGATGGCTTAGTATTATTTGATCTTCCTTCTGGATATGCTCGCTCTCGTTTTAGAGATGTTTTTGGAAACGATATTGTTGAATTCAATGTGATGTATTTTGATTCCATTATCGGCGACTCTTATCGTGAAGAGGCGTTAAAGGCGTATCCTTCCTTTATTGTTTCTTATTATAGAAAGTACAGTAAGGGAAAGGTTACTGAAAGTTGGATTAGATTGCCTGCAGAGATGGGTGTATGTTTCTCCTTCTCGGATGATGGTTTACCATTATTCTTAACTATTATTCCTGCAACTATTCAATATGATGATGCGGTTGATAGTGAAAGAGAAAGAGAAATGGAAGAGATTAGAAAGATTATTGTGCAGAAGATTCCTCACCTACAGGATGGACAGTTACTGTTCGAGCCAGATGAGGCACTAGAAATGCACAAGGGTGCCGTAAAGATGATGTCTGGCAACCCCAATCTTTCAATTCTAACAACTTACGCAGATGTAGACGCAATCATTTCAAAGACTTCAAATGATAATGTTTCAAATGCATTGGAGAAAATGTTGCAGAATGTATATTCTGAAGCTGGTGTAAGTTTACAGATATTTGCGCCGACTGGTACTCAAGCTCTTCCTTATTCTATTAAGAAAGACATTTGTGTTATGATGATTCTTGCAAATAAATATGCTAGGTTCTTTACCTATATTATTAACTCTTTATTTGCAAATAGTAATGTTAGTTTTAAGTATTTGATTTTACCTGTTAGTATTTACAACCAAAGCGAGTATATTACTGAAATATACAAATTGGCGCAAGGTGGCTATAGTTTCTTACACGTCGCCGCAGCAGCGGGAATTAATCAACTTGAACTAACAAGTTTGAAGTCACTAGAAAATGATGTATTAAAGTTACAAGAAGTTCTAGTACCATTATCTTCTTCTTATACTGAATCACCTGCAAGTGGGGAAGTAGGGAGACCTAAAAAGCCTTTGGAAGAAAAAGCTGCTAAAACAATCCAAAACGAGGATGCAATAGATCATCAAGGAGGCTCTGATTAATGGATAAGAGTATGTTGGAGTTTCCGATTAGCATCTATGGAGAAGCAGAAAGAGTAAATGATGTTTTAACAAAAGCAAGATGCCGAATTTTTTATAAGCTTGCGAATAGAAACGGAACTTATATTACTGAAGACTTCGCAAACGAGCTAATTTCTACTCTTCACTATGTTCCTGTAAAAGGAATTTTTGAAGATGGAGATTATACCGATCATGGTACTGCGCGCAATGAAGGTCGCATTTATGGTATTGTACCAGAGACAAATAATTTCGCGTGGGAACCCCATATTGACGAAGATGGTGTAGAAAGAGTTTACGCCTGCACCGATGTTTATATTTATTCTGCTTTATATCCTGAAGCCTCCAAGATTGTAGGAAAAAGCTTATCAATGGAACTGTACGAGCCTTCACTTCAATACCATATGGACTATATTGGTGGCGCGCGATATGCCGTATTTGATCACGGTAGCTTTTTAGGACTTCAGGTTTTGGGCGATGATGTGGAACCTTGCTTTGAAGGGGCATCTTTCTTTTCTCTCCAACAGTCTATTGAGGATGCAGTCCGAAAGATCAAAGAATATAGCAATATAGGAGGAAAATCGGAAATGCCAAAAATTAATTTTAAGCTTTCTGATAGCCAGAAACATGACTATATTTGGAGTTTACTAAATACAGAATACGATGAAGAGCATAACTGGACAGTATCTTATGGTATTTGTGACATCTTTGATGATTATGCTTTAGTTGTAAATTATGAGACTGGCAATTTTGAAAGAGTTGCTTATAGTAAAAATGATGAAGATGAGTCTGTTGTACTAGGCGACAGAACCATTGTTTATATTGTTGACGTAACTGAAAAGGAAAAGGGTACTCTAGAGACTCTACGTCAGCTAAATGGCGATACCTACGAACTCGTTAATGAAAATCTAATTAACGCAGAGAAAAATGCTTCTGATTGCGCCGAATTTAGCGCCAAAATTGAAGAAGACAATAATACGATCGCCACTTTAAATATGGAAGCAGAAAATGCACAGGCTAAGATTGCTGAGGTTGAAGCTCAGTACACTGCGGCCCAGGAGCAGATTTCTACGCTGTCCACAGAGGTTGAGGCTTTAAAAGTTTATAAGAAGTCTATCGAGGACCAGTTCAAGGAAACTGTGGTAGCTGAGTATGTTGATAAACTTTCTGAGGAAACTCTTGAGTCCTATCGTAACAAGTTTGATGAATATACAGCAGAAGAGCTTGATATGCATCTTGCTTATGAATTAAAGAAGTCTAACGCTTCTGTATTCACGCAGATGCCTACGGTCGGTTTTGTACCGAAAGATGTAGGCCTTTCTGGTGTGGAAGAAATTCTATCCCATTATAAACGATAAAATGGAGGTTTTGTAAAATGGCTGTTCAAAGAATGGTTATCGACGGTTATGGTCAGATTGAGCTAAACAACTGCGCCTTCCGTCGTGATGGCCGTATTGAGGCTCAGTGCAAGCCTAACGCAACCGACTTTGCCACTGCTCTACTTGAGAATGGTATGCTACTTGCAGTAGATAGGTTTGCTCGTGAGATTAAGTTTGCTACTGATGCTTCTCTACCAATTGCTCTAAACTATAGTTCCGAGCATATTTATGATGAGAGGACTCCTGGTCTGAAGAACTTTGCTCTAAAGGGTACTGATGACTTCTATCCTCGTCTAGGTTATCTTGCCGTTGGTGACAAGTATACTACAAACTGCATTAGCTATGACCCCAACGAGTTCGCTGATGATGATGCTCTAGTTGCTGCATTTGAGGATCTGGAGACTACTCCCCTCTATGCTGGCTTCTCTGCTGACGGCGCCCACCTGGTTTCTGCCACTGCGCCTCAGGCTGGTCCTGTACTACGTGCTGTGGAGTTTACCACAATGCCCGACGGCCAGCCTGGTGTAATGTTCCAGGTATATTCTTGCTAATAGGAGGGTAATGACATGACTGTAAATGAACTAAAAGAAATTGCCCTTCATGCCGTGAAGGGTACCGTTCCTGCTTGCTTTGCCAACCAGGATATCGATGTTAATGCCGCCTTTGTTGACGGTCTAAGAGAACTAGCTGGCTCTGTCAACCAGTTCATGAAGAATCGCTATGACATTTATGATATTATCATCAGTACTGTTGATAGCGTAATGCCCAAGAATGTAATTTCTGCTCTTGCTCCTTTCGCCGAGGTACAGGTTGTTCCTCAGGGCCAGAAGGCTATGTTTAAGCGTAGAGTTGGCAAGCAGCGCGCCAAGAAGTTCCTAACCCAGGTTGGTCTTTCTGGCGTATATGAGACCTTCCGTCTTGACACCGAGACCTTTGAGCTAGCCGCTCATGCAGTAGGTGGCGGTGCTACGATCGACTTCGAGCGTATGCTTGATGGCGCCGAGTCTCTTGCTGAAGTAGTAGAAGTTATTACCGAGGGTCTAACCGATGCAGTATTCCTTGAGGTACAGAAGGCTCTACGTGCTGCGCTAAATGCTAAGGCTCGTCCTACTGCCAACAAGGCTATTGTTTCCGGTTTCAATGCCGATAAGATGGTCGGCCTAATGAGTGTTGTTCGTGCTTACGGCAACGGTGTTGTAATCTTTGCTCCTCCTGAGTTCGTCGCCGCCATGGGCGCCGATGCCATTGTTCCTGTTACTGTTGGTAACAGCACCAACTATGGTGGAGTTGCTGGTGTATATTCTCCCGATGACATCGAGCTAATTCACCGCACTGGTTACATTAACATCTTCCGTGGTGCTCCCATTGTCCAGATTCCTCAGTCCTTCATCGACGAGACGAATACTAAGACCTGGATTGATCCTCAGCTAGCTTACATTCTACCCACTGGCCGTGAGAAGGTTGTTAAGGTTGTTCTAGAGGGTGCTACCCAGATTAAGGATCATGAGAACTATGACAACTCCATCGAAGTCTATGCATGGAAAAAGATGGGTTGCGCGATTCTCTCCCACCACGACTGGGCAATTTATCAAAATACTGCTATTGCGCAGACCTATTCCGCAGGCCCCTACGGCTTCTAATTGACACGAGATAGGGAGGAGGGTTCCTCCTCCCTATTTTTTAAATTTTTAAAAGGAGTAAAAGGAGAATTAAAATGACTAATAAAGTTCTAGTTAAAAATATGACTAGTTCACCTGTTATGGTGATGTCTCGCGCACTCAACTTCCAGCGCGAATGGACTAGCAAGGGTATGGAAATCCCTATTGATAAGGAAGTTTTTGAACAGTTAATGTATGAGCCTGGCGTTAGATACATGATTGAAAGTGGTATTCTTTACATTGAAGATTTAGAAGTAAAGAAAGAACTTGGAATTGAACCCGAGGAAGCCACTGAGCCAGTGAATGTTATTGTTCTAACAGATAAACAGCGTAGACAGTATATGGTAAATCTTCCACTAGATACTTTCAAAGAGAAAGTTGATGAATTAAGTTATGAACAGATTGAAGAGCTTGCTGACTATGCTATTGAAAATAAGCTGATGGACTACGATAAGTGCGAATACTTAAAGGAGAAGTGCGGTCGTGATATTATTACTGCGATCCGTCTAAATAGTCAAGCTAAGGAGGGCTAATAAATGACCTCTTTTGATACGGTATATACCGCGTTTTTAAGTAAAATTTTAGATGATGAATGGGAAGAGTGGGAAGAGGAAGATGTAGAGGAAGACCTGTTTACTCTTTTACAGGCCGCCATCGTCCGTTTTAAATTCCCTCGTGTCTCTTTAGAATATACATCAGAAGGATTCGTTGATGATCTAACAAATGACGAAGTGCAAATACTTGCTTGCTATATGAAGTGTGAATGGTTAAATAGAACTATTCTTACTTGGGAGAATGTAAAGCCACTATATGATGAAAGGGACTTTTCGCAAGCGAACTTAATTGATAAGTTTAATGCGATGCTCGCAGGCGAACAGAAGCACGCCGCGAAACTTGAGTCAATTTATTATCGTTCAGTTAATAAGGTTCCTTTCCCATATAGAAAGCTTGCGGGCAAGTAATGTATAAAGAAGTACAAGAAAGTTATAATAATAGGTTAAAAAATAAATTATTCGGGCTACTTTGTGAATTTGAAAAGAATGGAGAATGGGAGCAGTTTCTAGACTCTATTATAATTGAATTGCAAGGGATGCCCGAAGAATCTCAAACCATTAACTATTTGGCACTTTGCAATAAAGTAAATATGCTTCGTTATTTAAGATATGAATACTTCAGGAAAACAATTTTTGATTGTATGAGTTTATTATCAAAAGGTGAGAAGTAATGGAGTATTATGACATCTATACCAAAAGATTAAATAGGTATGGTATTGATTATCAATCTCGAATCCAGACGAAACGAGAGAAGGAGTTTCAGTTATATCTAAAAAAGAGTGTTTATAGAGTTGAATTTTTCTACGATTGCGAGACAGTTGTTGGAAGTTTTGAACGGTATAAACAGGATGAAACTGAAACACTTCACTATCTTTTAACTCCAGTCAATATTAATATCCCTGGCGGTACTATCTTAAAATTACCAAATAAAGATGGCGAATTAAAGCCTTGGATGGTTTATTGGCTTGAAAATATTAAAGCGAGTGGATATAACAGATATGTTATGCTAAGGATGACTCATAAGCTTTGTTGGAAGGGTCGTGATGGCAATTTACATCGTTCTCTTGCATATATGTATGGTCAAGAAGACAATATGCTGAAGGATGAATTAAAATCTAGAAGTAGAATGGATACGATTTATGCGGAAAATTTGAAATCTAGTTTTTATGTGATGCCAAAAAATCAATATTTGAAGAAAGATGATTATTTCATTATCGGCGATCCTCCATTTGAAGAATACTATAGGGTAACTGGTTATGATATTCAATCTACTGAAGGGGTTGAATATGTAACTGTTGATCCTATTTATGAATATGATTTATCTTTGCCGCCTGAGCAAACTGCAGAAGATAATAAAGAAGATTTCTTCTGGCTTAATAATGGAGTTGCAAAGGAGGTTGAAGATAATGGTTAGAAACTTGAAAGAGCTTGGGCCTAATCTTCAAAAGATCGTCACTAGGCTTTTAACAAATCAAGACTTATTAAAATTGTTATATTATACTGATAAAGATCCCTTTGCTGGCACCGACCTCACTCAAGAGCAGATTCAAGAAGAAATTTTTGAGAAGTTGGTTAAGATTGTTCCTAGAGTTGGGCCAAAAGAGACGGCGCATAGTTTAATTTCTTTAAGAGTTGTGAATGGATATACTGATTCTAAAAATGAAGAAATTAGGAATTTCTCTATTGGTATTGAAGTTTTTGTTCCTTTAACCCAGTGGATTATAAAAGATGCTAATTTGCGCCCATTCTGTATTATGGGTGAAATTCAAAAAAGTCTAAATGGAAAGCACATAAACGGACTTGGAAAAATTACTGGTGGAGACTTCTCACTAAACTTTTTAACTGAAGAAATCTCATGTTATGAGATGACTTTCATGATTGTTGATTATGACTAATGATGCTTTTTTAATTGGTTGTCCAGTTGAATTTAAAAAGATTTGTTTAGTTTATCCTCCAACAGTAAAACAGGTTCTAGGAACACCAGAATATGAACTTTTTAATAAGTTTTTAACACTTTCTCAAGAAGAGATTGAAGATGAATATGCAGAACATGGAAAAGATATGCACGATTTATTAAATCCTTTTGAGTATTTATTAAATATTGCGTATAATGATTCGCGCCTTAAACTTTTAATTGAACAAGCATTTTTCTTTTATGTGCGCGAACCAGTTTTAATTCTACCAGAACAAAAGCAAATAATCATTGGAGAATTAAAAGACATAAAGTCAGTAAAGAACTTGAGGATTTTAAAGGAAGAAGATTATTTTGATTTTCAAAATTTAGTTCGTGCCGCTTCCGGCGAGAAAGAAAAAGAAGCGCCGAATCCCAATGAAGATCCGAGAGTTAAGGCAATAAAAGCAAAAGCGCGTTATCGCGATAAAATAAAAGCAAAAAAAGGTATGGGTTTAACTAGAACCACTTTGATTGCTTCAATTTCTTGTATGGGTTTAGGTTTAAATCCACTTAATATTGGAGAGTTAAGCTATGCCGCGATCCCAGTCCTTATCGCTACTTATCAAGAAAAAGAAAAGTACGAATTAGATGTGGAGAGTCTATTGGCTGGTGCGGATAGTAAAAAGGTTAAACCGAAATATTGGATTAGAAACTTGGAAAATTAAATTTAGGAGGCTATATAAATGGCTAGTATTTTAGACAAATATGGCATCAAAGAAGTAGCAGACGTCACTTTTTACCACCTAGATTCCACTGGTAAGCCTGACTATCCTGTACTATACCTAGATACTCTAAAGGTCTCCACCATTGAGCAGACTGCTGAGCAGACCGAAGCTCGCGGTGGTAAGGGCAATCCTCCTCTAATTATCTGGGACTATGGTAAGGAAATTACTGTTACTCTTGAAGATGCTCTATTCTCTGCCAAGTCCATGGCTATCATGTTTGGTAATGGTAATGTAAAGGGCTATGGTGCTTCTTCTAGCGATCAGCTAATCATGAAGACCGAAGAGTTTATTGCTACCGCTTCCGCCACTGTCTCTTCTGCTACCGATGCTGGTTGGAAGTCTCAGTATGAAGGTCCTGATGGTAAGCTTTATGCAAAGGTCAATCCGAAATTCTATGACGCAAAGGGTTCAAATGTTTCTAGCCTAACTTCTGGCGAGAAGTATTTCTGCTCTTATGACCTATTAACCGTCAATGCTGGCATCATTGAGATTTCTGCTTCTACCTTCCCTGGTACTTACTATGTAACTGGCGATACCTATGCTCGTTCCGAAGCTTCTGGTATTGACGAGTTCTTCCAGTTCATTATTCCCAAGGCGAAGATGCAGGCAGAGAACACCATTACTCTAGAAGCCGAAGGCGATCCTTCTGTCTTCAACATGAGTCTGCGTGTAATGCGTCCTGCTGATGGTGTTATGATGAAGCTTGTTAAGTATGATCTCGCTAGTGGTGCTGAGGCTGCTGCTTCTCCAACAACTACGATCGTACACAATCACGAGCTAACTCCTGATACCACCGCATAATTAAATAGCTATTTTGATGGATGGTGGAGGCCTTCGGGCCTCCACTATTTTTAAAGGAGGCGCAGATATGGATAATGAAATGTTTTCATTCAAAGAATTTGAGAATGTAAGGCTAAAAGCTACTTATAATATAGAGATCGGAAATCGTAGAATTGAGCCAGGAGAAACAATTGTAAAGTTTGATAAAATTCAGATTGCAGGACTTAATGAAATGGTTTCTAGAGTTGCCGCTCGTGGTGGATATGGTAACCGCGCACGAGTTTTTTGGGAAAATACAAAAGAGCATAGAATTAATTTTGCTCAAGGCGTATTTTCAAAAGAACAACTGGCTCTTTTAAGCAATTCGAGACTTATAACTATAGGAAATAATTTAAGTGTCGCTGTTACGGAGAGAGAAATTTTAGAAAGCGACGAGAATGGAATTATAACTCTCGCGCGAGTGCCTTGCGCGACATCGCCTATTTTTGTGTATAGAAAAGACGATGGAGAAAAAATTACTGATTTTACTATTGATGGACAGGAAATTTCAATTACAGATCCGTTTGTAGATGTAATTGTTGATTATACATTTGATTATAATAATGGCGCGAAAGATATTTTAATTGGTAGAAAATTTTTAAATGGATTTTTGGAGTTAGAGGGTAGGACGAAAATTAAGGACGATACAACTGGAAGTGTGATTACGGGAATTATAAGAGTTCCCCACTTTAAGTTAATGTCTGATTTGTCTATAACGCTTGGAACAAGAGCTAGTCCAATAGTTGCGAATTTTTATGGAGTAGGTGTTCCAGTGGGGTCAAGAGAAGTTACTTATGTAAGTGATTTTTGCTTCTTAAGTGATGATATAGAAAGTGACCTATAAAAGATAATTGACATTAACTTAGGTTAATGTCAATTTTTTTGGAGGGAGATAGATGGCAAATAGTGATACTATACAGATTAACTTAAAAGCGGTTGCTGATGTAAGTGATGTTACAAATAATGTAAAACAAATTCAAAATGCACTAAATCAACTTAAGGTTCCACCAGAGCTGAGGGCTAAATTTAATGATATTTTTACTAATATTGAAAGGCAAGCAGAAAAAGCCTCTCAAGCAATCTCTAGTGGTTTTAGAAAAAAATCTGACATAACTAAATTTGAAGATGCGATGAATGGCATCAACTCTTCATGGACTTCTTTGGTTAAGAATCTTAGTAAAATAGATTCAGGGAGCTTTGGTTTTGGATCTTTTACAGAACAAATAAAGAATTTTGATACACAGATAAAGCAATTAGAAAATGATTTAAAGGCTCTTAAAAATGTTGACACAAAGTCCTTTACTAACTTTCAGAGGATGCTGGAAGGTGGTAATGCTCCTTCGAGGGCAAAGAGTTGGCAAAATTTTATTGAGGGCTTTAAAGTTGGAGACATCCAACAAATGGAGCAAGCCTGTAATAAATTAAACCTTCAAATTCAACAAGGAAAAACTACAAATACTGACTATATAGCAACTGTTAGAGAACTGCAGTCTATATTAAATATTTTAAAAGGGAACACAGCTGAAGCTACAAAGACACAACAAGAATTAAATGCTGCTTATTCAGGGAAGGCCAAAGCAGAAGCTGATGGAATAAAAGAAGCAACAGACAGTTATAATAATTTTATATCACAATCAAAACAGGCCGCGGCAAGTACTAGAGATTGGGGAAATGCTACAAGAGAAACTGCCGTAGAACAACAAAAATTAAACTCTGACTTAGATCAATTAAAATCTAGAATTACTTATTTCTTTAGTGCTACTAGTGCAGTAAATCTTTTTAGGCGTGCGGTAAGAAAAACATTAGAAACTGTTAAAGACCTTGATAAAGTAATGACTGAAACTGCAGTTGTTACTAGTTTTGATGTTGGTGATATGTGGAAGCAGTTGCCAGAATATACTAGTCGTGCCAATGAACTTGGTGTAAGTATCCATGATGCATATGAAGCTGCTACTCTTTACTATCAGCAAGGTCTAAAAACTAATGAAGTAATGCAGGTTTCTAATGAAACCTTAAAGATGGCTCGTATTGCTGGTCTAGATGCAGCAGAAGCAACAGACCGTATGACCAACGCACTTCGTGGTTTTAATATGGCTATTGATGAGAATAGTGCAAGAAATATCAATGATGTTTATTCAAACCTCGCTGCAAAAACAGCATCTAACACAGACGAAATATCTACTGCTATGACAAAAGTGGCATCGTTGGCACACAATGCTAATATGTCATTTGAGAATACAGCGGCCTTCTTATCACAAATTATTGAAACGACTCGTGAATCTGCTGAAACTGCCGGTACTGCATTAAAAACAGTTATTGCTAGATTTTCAGAGGTTAAAGATTTATATACTGAAGGACAACTACTTGGTATAGATGCAGAAGGCGAAGAAATAGATGTAAATAGAGTATCTACAGCGCTTCGTACCGCTGGTATTAATTTAAATGAGTACTTAACAGGTATGAAGGGATTAGATGATATATTTATGGAGCTATCTCAAAAATGGGATTCTCTTGATCAAGTACAGCAAAGATATATAGCCACCATGGCAGCAGGTTCTCGTCAGCAATCCCGTTTTATTGCTCTAATGCAAGATTATAGTCGTATGACAGAGTTAGTTAGCGTAGCTAACAATTCTGCTGGCGCATCTAATGAGCAATTTGAAAAAACACTTGATTCTTTACAATCCAAATTGGCGCAATTAAAAAATGCTTGGAACACCTTCTTGATGGGTATTGCCAATAGTTCTATTATAAAAATTGCAGTAGATGCTTTAACAAGACTTTTAAATGTATTAAATAGTATAACTGGCAAATTACCAGGATTATTAAAAAGTTTTGTTAATTTAGGAATAGTTATTGCGGGTTTAAAACTTGGTAGGAATGTATTTGAAAGCATATTTAAGCACGCTGGGGCAGCTTTTCTTGGTAAAGGAAAGGAGGCTGGGGATTCTTTTGTTACAGGCTTTACTAGTCATATAAAAACTTTTTTCTCAAAAGGATTTTGGCTAAATGGTGCTTTAAATACTAAAGAACTTTCTAGAAGTTTTGGCGAAATTGCAACAGCACAAAATCTTGCAAATGAGGCGGCAGAAAACTATGGCAAAACTAGTCAAATAGCAATAGCAACTCAAAATACAGTTGTTGCAAAAAATAACGCATATAATGCTGCTTTAGCAAAGACGGCATCTGCACTTGGTTGGAACACAGAGCAAACACAAGCTTTTACTACTATGCTCGGTATGAACATTAAAGCAGAAGATGCACAGTTATTGGCGACTTCTGGGGTAACACAAGCCAAACTTGAAGAGATGAAAGCAACAGCCAAACAAGAAATCGAAACTTCAAAGGGTACTGTTGCAACTGAAGCAGAAATAAACGCTAAAGTAAGAGAAAAATTGGCAGAAGATGCAGAAACACTATCTACGGAAAGAGGCATATTAGCTAAAATTCAAAGTACTGTTAAGACAAAATTAAACACTTTGGCTAAAAGTGGTAATATAGTTGCAACAAAACTTTTAGCAGTTGCCGAAAAAAGTTTGACAGGAGCTACACTTATCGCAGCTGGTGCAATGGTTGCATTCGCAGGCGTATTAGTAGGAGTATATTTTGCTATAAAAGCAATAGTTAATTCTACGCCAGAGGCAAAACTAAAGAAAGTTGAAGATAGTGCAAAGGCCGCAGGGGAAGCAGCAAATGAAACAAAAGAAGCATATGAAGGTTTAAAAAGTGCTTTTGAGTCTATAGATGAAAAGAAAACTGCCATTGAAGAAATGACTGAAGGAACCCAAGAATGGAAAAATGCAGTTTGGGAATTAAATCAAGAAATATTAAATTTAATTGATACATATGATGGCCTTCAGATAGAAATGAAAGATGGCGTTTTAGTAATAACTAAAGAGTCTCAAGATAGAGTAACAGAAGAATATAGAAATGCAAGTGCTAATGCTACTGCAGCCTCTCTTGCGGCGCAGGCAGCAGTTGCTAATCAAAAAGTTGATATGGCAAGAAATAGATTTGGCGATTTTGCATCTGTTACTTATAATGGAGAGGAGACAACTCTTTCACTTGCAGAGCAAGAAAAAAGACTGGATAAACTTGCTAGAGCAATGACAGGCGATTATAGTCTATTGAGTGATGAGCAAGCTGAAGCTTTTGCTAATATGAGAGATGAAGACAGGGCTAAAGCTGTTGAAGATTTAGCAGAAGATCTTGGTTTAGTGGTTAATTATACAGAAGAGCTTGAATCTGCTGCGAAGTCTTATGCGAGAGCGGTTGCAGAAGCAAGTACTGCTACCAATAATTTAGGGACTGGTCTTATTTCTACTATATTAAGCAGAACGGATCTAGAAGATGAAGAAATTAGCGCTGCACAGGGTTATTTAGAATCTAGAACACAAGCTCTCTATGAGTCTGCTTTAAAAGGGCTACAAGAAAAAAGAACAAGCCTATATAGCGATGCAGATTGGAATGACTATTGGAAAGAGCAAATAAAAACGATGGGTGGTACTTTCGATCGAGCTGATCGTCGTGGTGGTATTATATATCATAAAGATGGTAAGCGTCAAAGGATAGATCAATCTACTGCTATGGAACAGTATGCTGCCGCTCAAGCTTCTGGTGAGGGAGCCGAACGAATTAATACTTTATTTGCGAATCTTTCAAGTGAACAAGCTAAAAAACTTTCTGATTTATATAATGGAAATTTAAAATTAGGAGAGCTAAAATCTTTTGGTTTGTCAGAAATTTTAGGAACTGATTTTGGACCTGAATTAATTTTACTTAATAAACAACTTGATCAGTTTAAAGAATCTACTACACGCTTACAAGAAAAAGGAATATCTTCTAAAGAGTTTGAAAATTATAATCTAAATACTGTTCAAGGACTTGCTGATGCAGTAGGAAATATGGGACAAGAAGCGGCCCAAAAGTATGTGGAGGCTTTTAATAATGCTGTATCTTCTGGAAAAACTGGAACAGAAGAAGCCATAGCCACATTTTTAGGGGCAGTTGATCCAAGTGATTATACTTCTCTTATTGGCGCCATGGACTTCATGAGAAAAAATGGTGTAGAAGAAGAAGCTATGCAAGAATATTGGGATACTGCGCTTGAGGGAAGTAGTTCTTATATTAATAATCTAGAGCAAGTAACCAACTTAATGCAGTATCTCACTGGAAGAATCACCAAAACAGAGCAGTTAAAAGATAATTTACTAAAAGGCAAAGCTACGGATGAAGATATACTTGCTCTTAATGAAATGGGCATAGATACTTCTAAATTCCAACTAACTAAAAAAGGATGGAAGGCCGCCTCCAAAAAGGATGCAGAAGATGCTATGGCGGTGCTAAGGGATAGAGACGCTAATGACATTCGTGGTGTAACTAATGATATTATTGCAGAAAACGAACAATATCAAACCGCTGCAAGTAGTATGGGAATTACCTATCGCAATGGGAAGATGTCTGTAGCCGAAGGCGGAGAAGGATATCGAAGAAAAAAATTAGAAGAACTTGGATTATTACAAGAAGGCGCGTCAGAAGAAGAATATAAAGAAGCATTTGATAATTTTGTTAGCAGGTTGGGAATGATTTTCGATGGCTCTATGGAAAATTATTTGAACCAACGAAAAGACTACGCTGATTCTATAGCCCTTACGACAGAAGAAAACCGAGATATAGGCGGTTCTGCTGAAAGTACTAGAATGTCTTTAGAAAATGATGCAGAAGACTTAGGAATGAAAGAAGAGGAAATAGAACAGCTAACTGCGTATGCAGATAGTCTATTAAAAGTAAATTCCGCTTTGACTCAACAAACCGCAGATGTAATAGCACTAAGAAACGCAAAATTAAATTTAGGCTTAAGCGAAATTATTGATGATTATGATGAATGGACAAAGCTGATTGACGAAAATACTGGATTAATAAAAGCCTCCACTTCGGCTGATGCTGCTGCTTTTGAGAAGCTAAAAAAATCAGTAAATAAAATGCTCAATACTGAAGAAGATTTATCAGATAAATTCTGGGTCGATCCTAAAAATATAGCTAATATTAAAAAATTAGCAGAAGGCGGAGAAGATGCTAAAGAAGCCCTAGAGGATTTACAGAAAGCCGCTGGAAAAGACTTTTTAGAAAATTTAGATTTAACTAAAAACTTAGTCGATTTAGATGCTGCGAAACAGGCTATTGAAGATTTTTCTTCTTATTTGGATACTACTGAACTTCCACAATTAGAGGCTGGCGTACAATGGGATGACCAAGGAGCTAGAGATTTTATTGCAGCATTTAATGACATGGCTGCTACTGCAAATCTTACAGCAGATCAAATTCAAAGTGCTGTAAAAGCTATGGGATATGACGCTGAAGTTATTTATACGACACAAACTAGGAAGCTTCCCCATTATGTTCAGACTGAAAAAAGAACTGAAAATCCTGATGGAACTGTTACAATAGAATCTGGTACTCCGTATATTACTGGTTACGATGAAGTAACAGGTGAGTTCCCAATTGTAAAAACTTTAACTTCAACAGGATCTGGTGGTGGCGGTATTTCTGTAAGGAACGCTAGTGGACCAAAAGGTAGTAAGTCCGGTGGTGGAGGTGGGGGTGGAGGCTCCAAAGAAAAACCCTCTTATTGGGAGAATCCTTATGATGAACTCTTTAATCTTCAAGAAAAAATTAATGAAGCCCTCCGTACTCGTGAAAAGCTAGAGCGCGATTATCAAAAACTTTTAAAATCTACAAGTGCTTCTCTTTCTAAAATTAGAAAAGATTACTTTGACCAAATCAAAGCTTTAAAGCAAGAAATAAATCTTCAAAGACAAATGGAAGCTGGTCGTTTAAAACAAATCAAAAATATTGGTGGACAATATTACACAGATGATGAAGGTAATCGCAAAACTTTCCAATCTCTTGGCGTAATGAAATATGCAAATTATAATGAGAATACTGGTCTTATCACAATTGATTGGGAAGGCCTTGAAGCAATTGCAAAAGACTCTAGTAGAGAAGAAGAAGGAAAAGCTGCGGAAGCCTACATCAACAAGCTCCAAGAACTCGTAGACCAATATGAAGAAGTGCGCGACGCTATTTGGGATATTGAAGATGTAATTGAAGATATGCAGCAAGAGGCAATTGATTCTTACTTAAGTTTTGAAGAACGAGTTATGGAGGCTCTCGTAAATCATCTAGAAGAACAAATTGATCGCTTTGAAGAGATGTCAAACGCAATAGAAGAAGCGAATAATAAAGTCTTTGAAGGAATCCAAAAGCAAATTGATGAAGAGCGCCAAGCTCGTCAAAATGAAAAAACCGAACAAGAAATTGAAGATAAAGAAGCTAGACTTGCATATCTACAAAGAGATACATCCGGTGCCAACGACCTAGAAATTCTTCAACTTCAGAAAGAAATTGATGATGCAAGACAAAATTATCAAGACAGCTTAATTGATCAAACTCTAAATCAGCTGAAAGAAGATGCTGATCTAGCGGCAGAGCAAAGATCTCAACAGATTGAAGTGATGCGCGCACAATTACAGCTTCAGAAGAATAATGGTGACCTATGGACTCAAGTTTATGATTTAATTAATAATGCAACCAATAAAGATGGAACTCTTTCCAACAATTCTGAACTAGTTGCACTATTAAAAGATACAGAAGCTTTCACTTCATTGAGTGCTTTTGGACAAGACGAGTGGATTAAAAAGTTTGTAGAAGAGCTTCACAAAGCCCAAGAAGGACTTGCTGCAGGTGGCGCTGACAAGGCTGGAGACCACGAAAACTCAAAGAAAGTCGAAGCCGCAACCACACCCACCGAGCCAGTTAAAAAATCTGGTGAAACATCCCAACCCACACAACCAACTCAACCAACTCAACCTGCAATTACTGTTGGCGGAAGAATTGATGCTACTGGTGCGAAGATCTATGACACCATTAATGGTAGAGCTTCAACCCAATACTTCAGTAAAGACCCCAAGTATACTGTTCTTGAAGAAAAGAATGGTTGGTTAAAGGTTAGACACCATAGTGCGAAGTCCGGTGTAAGTGGTTGGTTTAAGAAGTCAGATGTAAAGGCTTATAAGTCCGGTGGCCTTGCAGACTTTACTGGCCCAGCCTGGCTTGATGGTTCACGGTCTAAACCTGAGGTCGTACTTGATGCTGTTGATACAAAGAACCTTATCACTCTAAAGAATATTTTAGCGCAATTGCTTAATGGCAATGGCAGCGGATTCTCCGGAGGGGATAACTACTTTGATATTGACATTAATGCAGAAATTGGCTCTGACTATGATGTTGATAGACTCGCAGATCGCATCAAAAAACAAATTCAGCAAGACGGCGCATACAGAAACGTAAATGCCATCAGTTACTTAAGATAAGGAAGCGGGGCTACTAATGTAGCCCCAATTCTTTAGAAGGAAAGTTAAAAATCTCTACTTAAAAGAAGAGAGTAAAAGGAGGAATTTCAAATGGCTAGTATGGATTTTTTTGGATTTTCTTTTAATGGGCATCATTCCTCTGAATTAGGGATAGTACGAGTAAGTGATGGTAGTCGATATAATGATACGATTTTACCTAACTTTCAAGATAAAACTATCGCTGTTCCTGGTGGGGATGGTACCTATTTTTTTGGTTCTAATTATACGAATAGGCCTTTTACAGTTGGTATCGCTTTTGATGGGTTGACAGAGGCTCAGTTTAGAAAATTGCGCCAGGTCTTTAATGGAAAAGATGTGGGCGATCTAATTTTTGATGAGCTGCCTTATAAAGCATATACTGTAAAAGTACAAAGTCCGCCGCAGTTAAAGTATATTTGTTTTGACATGGAAGTAGAAGATCAAAGTACTACTTCTACGATTCTTCACAACCATGACCTTTATACTCATAGTTCTGCATCTGCGTATACTGCGCCAACCTCTCCAGGCAGAGTATACAAAGGAGAAGGTACGATTCAGTTTATTGGATATAAACCTTTTGCCCATTCTGTTTACAAGTATTTAGATTCTTATACAAATACAAACAAAAACGAATGGAAAGATTCTACCGGTATGTTGTCTACCCAAGGAAGTTATGATGTAATAAGTACTAATACGACTACAGTAAAAGTATATAATCCAGGAGATGTAGAAACAGATTTTTGTGCGTATGTACCAATTGGAGCAGAAAGCAATATTACA
>JAEEGL016366331.1_pt1 | contig 32768 bp, 22 predicted proteins | sample 9134231 | NCBI WGS metagenome assembly JAEEGL01 (sample SAMN16246548, study PRJNA631951) | gut metagenome | biome: gut microbiome; feature: rumen; material: fiber-attached | host: Bos | place: Iran: Karaj | collected 2018-10
AAGAACGTCTGAAAGCGGTGCTGAAGGAAGTTTCCGCTTCCCGCGGCGGCATCATTCTGTTCATTGATGAGTTGCACACGGTGGTGGGCGCCGGCGCCTCGGAAGGCTCCATGGACGCGGGCAGTCTGCTGAAGCCGATGCTGGCCAGGGGAGAACTGCACTGCATCGGCGCCACCACCCTGGATGAATACCGCAAGTATATCGAGAAGGATCCGGCGCTGGAGCGGCGTTTCCAGCCGGTACAGGTGGATGAGCCTACGGTGGAGGATACGATCTCGATCCTGCGCGGTCTGAAGGAACGTTATGAAGTTTTCCATGGTGTAAAGATACAGGATAATGCACTGGTGAGCGCCGCCGTCCTTTCCAACCGTTATATCAGCGACCGTTTCCTGCCGGATAAAGCCATTGATCTGGTGGATGAGGCCTGTGCCCTGATCAAGACCGAGCTGGATACGATGCCCACCGAGCTGGACGAAGCAGCGCGCCGCATCATGCAGATGGAGATCGAAGTGGCCGCCCTCAAAAAGGAAGATGACAATCTGAGCAGGGAGCGTCTGGAAGAGCTGAGCCGCAGCCTTGCGGAGGAAAAAGAAAGCTTTGAAAAGGAAAAGGCCCAATGGGAAAACGAAAAGGCGGCTGTGGACCGGGTCTCGAAGATACGCGAGCAGATCGAAAGCGTCAATAACGAGATCGCCATCGCGCAGCGTGAGGGTAATTATGAAAAGGCCGGAGAGCTTTCCTACGGGACCCTGCCGGAACTGAAAAAACAGCTGCAGGCCGGGGAGGAACTGGCGGGAAAGAAAGAGAACCGTCTGGTCCATGAAAACGTATCCGAGGAGGAGATCGCCCGCATCATCTCGCGCTGGACCGGGATCCCCGTGAGCAAGCTGAACGAAAGTGAGCGTAACAAGACCCTTCATCTGGACGAGGAACTTCACAAGCGGCTCATCGGCCAGGATACGGCCGTTACCAAGGTGAGCGAAGCTATCATCCGTTCCAAGGCGGGGATCAAGGATCCGTCCAAACCGATCGGTTCCTTCCTCTTCCTCGGACCGACCGGCGTGGGCAAGACGGAACTGGCAAAGTCGCTGGCGGAAACACTCTTTGACGATGAGAGCAATATGGTGCGTATCGATATGAGCGAATATATGGAGAAGCACTCCGTATCGCGTCTGATCGGAGCACCTCCGGGATATGTGGGCTATGACGAGGGCGGACAGCTCACGGAAGCGGTAAGGCGTAAACCGTACTCGGTCGTGCTTTTCGATGAGGTGGAGAAGGCGCATCCTGACGTATTCAATATCCTCCTGCAGGTGCTGGATGACGGACGCATCACCGATTCCCAGGGACGCACCGTGGATTTCAAGAATACCATCCTGATCATGACCTCCAACATCGGGGCCCAGACGCTGCTTGAAGGGATCGACGGGGAAGGGAATATCACGACGGAAGCGGAGAACGATGCCATGGAGCAGCTCAGGCTGCATTTCCGGCCCGAATTCCTGAACCGTCTGGACGAGATCATCCTCTTTAAGCCGTTGACGAAAGAAAACATCGGTGGTATCGTAAATCTGATCATGAAGGATCTGAACAGACGTCTGGAAGATAAGGAAGTGCGGGTGGAACTTTCGCCCGAAGCGCAGAGCTTCGTGACCGAAAACGGCTATGATCCGGTGTACGGTGCAAGACCGCTCAAACGCTTTATCCAGAAGACCGTGGAGACACTTGCGGCAAAGCTGATCCTTTCCGGCGGCATTTCCCAGGGAGACACGATCAGGATCGTAACGGAGGACGGTGAGCTGAAGGCGGTGAAACAGAAATAAAGCGCCTGCAGCGGTACGGAAAGAGGAAGATTGAAAGAAAAAAGGAAGCTTTGGAAAAAGACAGAGAAAGCCGGCCGGCCCGGACGGGAAATCCTTTCCTGTCTTTTTCTTGTGCTTTTATTGCTGGGCGGCTGCGGAGAACGGCAGGTGGTGCTGACAACGGGTTTCGGCAGGGATGAGATCCTGCGGGTGGAGGAACTGGGCTGCCGCCAGAACGAACTGCTTGTTTATATACGGAATCTCCGCGGTAGATATGAGGAAGCCTTCGGCAGCGGGATATGGGAAGCGGCGGCAGAGGATGTGTCACTGGAAAAAAGCCTGCGCCAGACGGCAATGGCGCGTCTGGCCAAGATCAAGCTCATGAACCTGATGGCCGGAGCTTATCAGGTGCGTTTAAACTCTTCGGAGAAGAAACAGGCGGCTGCGGCGGCCGCGGAATACTACGGCAGTCTTTCCGAAGCGGAAAAGGAGGCCCTGGGACAGATCTCCGAGAGTGCCCTGGAAAGGATGTATGAGGAGTATGCGCTGGCCCAGAGGCTGTACGAAAAGCTGACACAGGATGTGGATACCGAGGTGAGCGACGATGAAGCGCGCATCATCACGCTTCACCGTATCGTGCTCTATGCCGTGCGTGAAGGTGAAGACGGAAGCGTCATCAGAACGTCTGCGGAAGAAAGAAAAGCACTGGCGGAGAGCCTGCGCGGGCGGATCGAGGGCGGTGAGGATTTTGATACACTGGCTTATGATCACAGCCAGGAGGAAGAGATCGGAATGAGCCTGGCCAAAGGGGAAGCGGATCCTGCGATCGAGGAATGCTGCTTTTCCCTCGCGGAAGGAGAACTGAGCCCGGTGATCGATACGGAGGAGGGGACTTATCTTTTCCTGTGCATCAGTACCTGTGACCGGGAACAGACGGAGCAGCGGAAGATCATCCTCGGAAAACAGCGTCAGAGAGACGCGTTTGAAGAGCGTTATCAGGAATATATCAGGGACCGGGATTATTACTTAAACAGCGAGCTCCTGGAGCAGACCGGTGACGGCGGCGCCATGATCCCGGCCAAAGCCAATTTCTTTACGGTTTACGATTCGTATTTTAACCCGGGACAGTCCGGAAACGATACGGACGCGTTTTGAGCAGACGAGATATCCACGCCTTTCGTGCATTAAAAAGCACCTTTCGTGCATTTTCTTCCACATGATGAATTGTTTATGATAGACTCAATCTTGCTTGAGATGAGTTTTCACGTGCCTTGATTCAATCGTTAAAAAAAGGAGGATCAGATATGCCGCCTGCATACAGAACAGCGATAGCCAAGCAGAAAGATAAGCTTTTTTCAGGTGATGAACATGTTCAGCAGGGCAGGGAAGAGCGTATGTATACCGTCGCTGCCGAAGCGGAGATGTTCGGAGCTCAGAAAGACGATGTTCAGGAGTATGGACGGCAGCTGTTATTTTCCTCTTTTCGTAATTACGGACAGGATCTGCAGCTTACTGAGGCGGAGACTGAGCTTTTCCATCGGCGTTTTACCTCTGTCGAGGCTCATGTGAATCTGAGGCAGATGACTTCCGAGACCTTTATCCAGGCAAAGATGCGTCCGGGAGAGGGACCGCAGCAGACGCCCGATCAGAGCCGTATCGGAGCTAAAGTAGAAAAGAAGAAATACGATCATAGGCAGAAAAAAGAATACGAGAAGAAGAAGGAAGCGGCGGGCAGCCGTTTCGTCTCCGCAGATGAACTTCAGACCAGATGGATGCACGAGGAACTCCTTGAAAAAAAGACAAGCGTTCCGACCGGAGACGGAGATGAAAGCGTCACCCAGCAGGAGCTTCTTAAGCGCGCGCTGAAGGGGGATTATTCCAATCTTCAGCAGTTGGATCCCGTGCTCCGTTCCGTGGCGGCGGGAAAATATATGGAAAGATTGAACATCAATGCCCGGATGAAAACGCCGGAGGAGCTGGTCAATGCCCTTTATAAAGAAGGCGGTGTCTCGCAGCTGATGAATCCGCTTTTTCGTATCGGCATATCCGTGCTGATGCGGGGACAGTCGGGAAGCAAGGCGATCTACAAGGCCTCGGATACCGGTTTCTGGTCAAAGGTTGAGGATCTGTGCAACCAGCGTATCATGGCGGCAACGATCTATTCGGCTCCCGAGGCGCAGGGGAGTATCAGTAAAGAGGATGTGGCGAGGAACAGGCAGTCCCAGATCTTCATGGCAAAGACGCTGCTGGCAGCGCATCTGGGAAAGCTTCAGAAGATAGACACGTTCAAGACGGGATATTTTTCGAAACAGAAGCATTCCGAGGACTGGAAGGGCGGTGTGGCTTCGGCTTTTGCCCATTGTTCGAGAGTGGCATTTACGCTTCCCGGCGATTCGGCCACCCTGGATTCCATGACCGGGCCGGAACAGGGGCTGCAGGCAGGCTTTTTCAAGCGGACGGCAGCTACGCATAAACTCTCCAAAAAGAAACGCAAGCCCGACAGCGGCAGCATGGTGGAAAAGAAGTCCTGGGGGACATTCTACGGGCAGCGGGGCATGAATGTGGCCATCGGCGGCCTTGGGAACGAAGGGATCCCGGGCAGGGACGGGCAGGAACGGATACTCAAGAACGACGGAAGCTGCGGACATCTGTATATGCATGTTGAAGAAGGGGGATCCTCCGATTACACCGGTCTGCTCATCGGTTTTGAGAGTGATTCCCCGGGCACTGTCAATATGACCGGACATACCCATGACTGGCGGGCAAAGCCGGAATTCGCTTCCAGTTTCGGAGGACAGCGCTGTGATGAGATCGGCGATAAATACGGCGGAAGAGTCGTGGATCTGTCGAGTATGGATCCCAAGGTGTTTGAGGGATATATGCAGCGTCTCGAGAGCTTTATGACGCAGAAGATGAACGAAGCAGAGCAGGGCGGCCCCGCAGGTGAACAGGCCCAGACGGAACTGATGAACCTCGCGGACAAGCTGAGCGGCGAACTGATGACCCGGGAAGAGATCGATAAACTGTTCTGATCGGAAAGGCTTTGTTTTGCATACCGGCCGATGCGGCGTACCGGTGGTGTATCGTGTTATAAAAAAGCTATAATTCAGGGGTGTAAATCATGAGGGAATTTGTTATAATAAGCGAAGATAATGCGCAGGCTTTCCGAAAACTGATCCCCTCGGGGGTATATACCTTCCTGCTGATGCCCGATATGCTGGCCATTGGAGCTGCGGAAAATAATGTGGCGATCGCGGCAGCAGTCTTCCGTGCGGATGATGAGGGGAATGCCGAGCTGCTCTCGATCTGTGTGGATGAAAAATACCGCAGGCAGGGGATCGGAGCGGAGCTTATGAGTGATGCCGCGGACATTCTTACGGAGAATGTGGACATAACCCGTTTCTTCTGCAGATATGAAGATACAGGAAAGCTGGAAGCCTTTAAAGCTTTTCTGGATTATCTGGAATTCTCCGTCGAGGAGGATGAGGCGGTCTGTATCTGTACGACCATCGGCGACCTGAAGCAGATTGGGGTGCTTCAGGGCGGCGGCAGTGAGAAATGCGAATCTTTTGCGGAGCTTACCTCGATACAGAAAAAAAGACTTGCGGAAGAGGAAATGGACCTGACGCCCTATCTGAAGGACGGGGTGATCGACTGGAAGATGTCCTGCACGGTCTTTGAGGACAGTACGCTGATCGGCTGTCTGGTCTTTACTTATGAAAAGGACGGAAGCCTGAACCTGTCCTGGGCAAGGAATGAAGGCGACAGGCCGGAGAATATGCTTCTCATGCTGCGCAAAGCCGTGGCGGCTGTAAAGGATTATCCGGATGAGCGGAAGCTTTATATCCCTCTTCTGAACGCGGCATCCCGCCGGCTTGCGGAGGGGCTGCTGGAGGGGCATTATGAAAAGTGCGAACAGTCTTACCGGGCGGAGTTGTATCTGTTTGAAGAGGAGTAAGACACGATAATAAATCCTTCGGGGGTGATCATGGAAACAGAAAAGCTCGAAGAGCAGAAAGTCAGTGAAGAGAAGGACGTGGAGGAACAGAAAGACAGGGAAGAGCGGAAAGACGGGGAAGAGCGGAAAGACGGGGAAGGACAGCAGGATAGCAAAAAGCGGGAAACGTCTTCAGCGGATACAAAGAGCACGGACAGCAATAAGACGAAAAAACGCTTTAAGAGGGGGCTGGGTTTCAAATTCGGTCTTTTTTACGTTATCTTTGCGCTGGTCATGATCGTGGTCAGCAGTCTCCTGACTTTTCTCAACCAGTCCAATTCCTATCATCAGGAATGTGAGAGGAATCTGCGCCAGATCACGGCACATTTGGCCGAGCTGATGGCCCGCGAGGGGGATGAGTTTGCCATCATGAGGCAGTATTTTGAGGAGCACCCGGACCGCCTGCTGATCCCGCTTGATTTCCAGGCGGATCTGGAGTATTCCGGAGACGCCTTTGCGTCCTATATCGCAGAACACTATCCCGGGCAGGTATACGGGGATGATCTGTATTTTGAAGACATGGACGATACTGCCCAGCAGCTGTACATCATCTGGAGCTTTGAATACTGGTTCGACATCTTTTACTGTGCCACGGAAGAATTCGGGCTGGAGTACATCTATTACATCTATCCCTCGGAGCAGCAGGAAAACGGCATGATCTATCTGTTCGACCCTGCCATGGAGACCAAGATCGGAGAGGACGGAAAGGAATACCTGGTACTGGGGACGGATGCTTATCAGGATCCCGAAAAGGATCATAAATATATGTGGCAGGCGTGGAAAACGGGCGTGGCGCCGGACGGTTTTGACAGCGTCAATAACGAATTCGGTTATGTTTACACCTATTGCATGCCGGTATGGAACGGGACGGAGAAAATGGGACTGATCTGCGCGGATCTGTCGGTCTATTTTGTGAATTCCGCCATTCTGGAATCCGTGATCAAGCAGGCGGTCGCGATGATCATCATCCTGCTCATCGGTATCCTGATCCTTTCCAATTTTATGCGGGAGACGGTATTGAAGCGCATCATCCGCCTGGAGAGCGCGATCCGGAAATACTCCGATTCCAAGAATGTGGAGATCTCCGATAAGATCAGGGAAAAAGAACGCAGACCGGATGAACTCACTTCCCTTTCCAACGAGTTTGCCGATATGATCGTCGAGCTGCGGGATTATATGGAATTCCTGAAGGAAGTGACGGCCGAGAAAGAAAGGATCGGAGCGGAGCTGTCCGTTGCGACCCAGATCCAGGCCGATATGCTGCCCAGGATCTTCCCGGCCTTCCCCGAGAGGGATGAATTTGATATCTATGCAACCATGGATCCGGCCAAGGAAGTGGGCGGCGATTTCTATGATTTCTTCCTGATCGATGACGATCATCTGGTCATCGTGGTAGCGGATGTATCCGGAAAGGGAGTGCCCGCGGCGCTCTTTATGGTCATCGCAAAGAGCCTCATCAAGAACCGCATGCAGATGGGAGAAGCCCCGGGAGAAGCTCTGGCAAATGTAAATAACCAGCTTCTGGAAGGCAACGAGGCGGGGCTTTTCGTTACGGTCTGGATGGCGGTGATCGACCTCAATACGGGACACGCGATCGCGGTCAATGCCGGGCATGAGAAACCGGCGATACGCCGTAAGGGCGGGCAGTATGAGCTGATCCGTTCGAAGCATTCACCCGCCGTAGCGACGCTGGAAGGTATGCGTTACCGCGAGACGGAATTTGATCTGGAACCGGGCGATTTCCTTTATCAGTATTCCGACGGCGTGCCGGAGGCCACCAATAAAAATGACGAGCTCTTTACCACCGACCGCATGCTGGAAGCGCTGAACAAAAATCCGGATGCGGAGCCGGAGGAGCAGCTCAGGAACGTACGTATTGCGATCAATGAGTTTGTCGGCGACGCGCCGCAGTTTGACGATATCACCATGCTTGGCCTGCACTTCTATGGAAAAGGTGGCAGGAATGAAGGAAATTGAATCCCTCATTGCAAGCTGCAGGGAACGCAACGCGACCTTTGAACGTGCTATGGGTTGTACGGGAAGTCTTCGGGACTTCCTGATGCTGGAAAAAGACAGGACCCTTCATAACCGTTCCTGCGAAAAGCTCAGGACGGCGGAGGATTACCTTGAGTGCTGCGGAGACTATATAGCGAAACGTCTCGGCGACAATGAAGCGGCGGAAACGGTAGAAGTGCTCAAGCTGGGAGCGGTCAATACCGCGGATCATCACGGCGGCATTTATTCCTCCCAATCCCTTCAGGGGGATATGCTGTTTGGAAGGATGCTGAAGCTTCTGGGCAGCAGGGACCGCTGCATACCGATATTCTCCTTCTCGGAGGTCGAGCTGGAGAATACCACTTATGCCAGAGGGCTTCTGAATTACGGGAGCAGGCACCGCTGCCTGCGCTTCCCGCTGCAGCCCAAGAAAGACATGAACCGCATGATGGCCTGCTGCGCCGGCTTTGATGCGGAAATGGCCGGCCGTCTTGACAGCTTTATCGCGGAAGCGGAAGAACCGGATACGGTGCGCAAGGACGTGATGCGCAAGGTGCTGAAGGAGGTCTATCGGGATCCGGCCCTGTATGAGATGCCGCGCTATGCCGATCAGTGTTTTTTTATCGCCAGGGCGCTTTCCGAAAGATATTTCCGGGACGGAGCGTACCCGCCCCACTATTATATCGAGGGGGAGGAGGCCCTGCTTCCTCTCTTTGAGAAGGAGTTGAAAGATGAGAGCTCCCTGATATGGCATATGTTCTATGACGGGAAGCTGAGGGAGAGCATGAACCGGATCCGCAATGAGGAGGGGATACCTCTTGCCGGGCTGCTCCTGCGGGGAGCGGATGACACGGGAAGGCGGGTGAATGTCCAGATCCGGGAGGACGGCGTGATCGAAGGCATGGATCGCCGCAGGCAGCTGTACAGTTATGCGTCTGAGCCGGACGCGCTGATCCGTCAGCTGCGTGAAAGGAAGCTTTTGCCCGGCGGCTATGCGATCGCCGTATTGACGGCTTTTGAACGGGGGATCTGCTGGTACGGCGGCATTTTCCAGTCGCTGTATCTTCCGCACTGGCAGGCACTTACGGTGGAAGCCCTGCGGGAAGCGGGCCTGGACCGTGAGGCGGGGATCATATCCGCATATGACTGCGGCGGCTATATCAGCGGCCCGGTCTTTGCTCTTGCGGAAACTCCGGAAGGAGGCGCCGCCTGTGCCGGACCGTTTGAGTTTATAGAGCATCCGCAGAAAACGGATGCCTTTGATAAGTGGATGAAGCTTCCTGTGCCGGAGACCCATATCATGGGGCTGTTTGAGATCTATAATGATCTGGTCCCGGCGGCAGAACGACAGTCCGATTGGTATGAAAAACTGTGCGATTTCTGTGCGCAGGAATATCCGGGGGAGGTTATGAAGTGAACAAGGCAGCATGGGCCGAGGTGAGTGTTCGGACGCTGATAGATAATGTCGCCGTGGTACGCAGCCAGCTTCGCAAGGGGGTGAAGCTCTGCGGGATCATCAAAGCGGATGCCTACGGACACAGTCTGAAAGAGTTTTCAAAAATGCTGAAATATCACCGCCTTGTGGATATGGTGGCGGTGGGGCGTATCCCGGAGGTGGAAAAGATCTTTTCCATCATGCCGGACGAGGGCGTGGATATGCTGGTGCTGGGAGAGACGGAGGCTTCCGAGATCTCTGCGGCCTGCCGTAAAGAGCATTTTGATACCGGACGTGTGATCTTTTCCGTATACAGTATGCGGCAGTTTGCGGATATCAATGCTTTGGGGATAAAGATCGGGAAACGACTCCGGGTACATATCCGTACGGACAACTGGATCACCGGGATGGGGTTAAGCTACCGGGAGTATCTCGAAAACGAGCAGCTGATCCATAAGGCCGACGGCGTGGATGTCTGCGGTCTGTATGCGCATCTGTACAGTTCGTATTCCGGCGACCGGGAGAAAACACGTCTGGAGCTGGAAGAGTTTGATGAATTCGTAAAAAGCATGGATCCGGATTACCGGAACCGCCTGACCATTCATGTGGCGAATTCGGCGATTATCTTTACCTTCCCGGAGTACGCCTATGACATGGTGCGTTTCGGGGCTGCCATGTACGGCCTTACCTGTTATGATGAGGGAAGGCTGAAGCAGGCGATGAAGATCTGTGCCAAGATCTTTGATGTGAAGGAGATCGACGGGGCGGCGCCGCTGGCGTATCACAGTCCCGAAGAAGCGGCGATGAGGAAGCGCAAGATTGCCAGGGTGATGATCGGATATTGGGACTGTCCTTTGCTGCTCACGCAGAAAAACGTTCGCATCGGCGTGAAAGGAAAGCTGTATCCGCTTGCGGATGACGTCTGCATGGACAATCTCTGTATCGATGTGACCGGGGCCGGGGATATCTCCTGTGGTGATGAAGCGGTGATCCTGGGCGAGGGCGGCATGAGCGTCAATGATGTGCTGGCGCTCAACGGGATCGAAGATATCCACAGCGACTGGATGTGTATGACAGCCGGCAGGCTGGAAAAAATATACGTAAAATAACGGAGGACATGATGAAAAAAGGTGGATGGCGAAAGGCACTGATATTTATATGCCTTATACTGGTGCTCGTGCCGGGGTGTTCGGGCTCATTGCCGGATATCATCGGAACGGAAGAGGAGATCCCGGAAGAGGAAAACAGTTTCGGCGTGGAACCTCATACGAAGGAGGACGGGAGCAGATATCGTCTTGCTCTTGTGGATCTGGATGAGTATCTGCCTTCGGCGAGACAGTTTTTCTACATCGTACAGGGCCTGGAGGAATATGGATGGATCGCGGAGGGCTCCCTGCCTGTAACGATCGAGGAGATCGAAAAGACGGAAATGGCCATCGATGTGATCTATGATAAGCTCGTGGAGGCGGATCTGGGCGAGTATGTCGAATTCGCCGAGGGCGGCATGCACTATATCGCATATGAGGATGAAAAAAAGGTTGCAAAGGAACTGAAGGAACGTGCGGGAAAGGATATCGATCTGATCATCGCCTCCGGTACGGGCGCGGGCCAGTTTGTCAAAGGTCTTGAGCTTCCGATCCCTATGGTGGATTATGGCGCAACGGATCCGGTAGCGTCGGGGATCATCGATTCCGCGACCGAGGGCAGCGGGAATCCCAATATCTGGGCGCAGGTGGAATCCTCCGTTCCCCTGAGACAGATGAAGTATTATTATTCTGTCAAGCCTTTTAAAAAGCTGGGAATGATCATCTACGGCGACGAGATCATCTCCGGCGTGCCCGATATCATGAAGGCCGCCAGGGAGGTTGGTTTTTCCGTGGTGAAATACAATATCCCGGAGCAGCCGAGGGAGACGGAAGAGGAGCTGGAAGCCTATTACAAGATGGTAAAACAGCGTTTTGAATATATGGCCATGGATGACATCGACGCCTTCTTCTTTACGCTGGATCTGGTTAACGATCCCGATAGGCTGCCGGAAATGTTTGAGCCTCTGTATGAGAAGAATATCCCGATCTATTGTCTGGACGACAAGAACAATGTTTATAACGGCGCGCTCATGATCATCGCAGCTTTCGATGAAGAGAACGTCGGACGTTTCGTCGCGGATGCCGTGACGAAGATCCTGAGCGGAGAAGAAGCGGGGAGCCTGCCCTGCGTTTATACCAGCGCACCATATATCTGCCTGAATTACGATGTTGCCAGGAAGATCGATTACCCTTTGAGTTTCGAATTCCTTGCCGCGTGCGATGAGATCTATACGGAGAGGAAGAGCGATGAGCAGTAAATCCGGGAAAAAGAATAACAGAAAATACAATGCGGACGGGAGCATGGCCGGAGACAATAAGGCTACAGAACGCACGTCCGCGGAGTCCGTTGAAAAAACGGAGATCCTCGAAAGAGATACGCTGAAAGAAGTTCCTTCAGCAGCGAAGAATGATCAGCCGCCCCAGAAGATCGGGATCGAAGTGATCGTCCAGATGATACTCGCGGTCTTTGCGCTGGCCTTTGTGGCATTTATGGGCTTTCTGAACTACCGCACCACGGTCATCGAAGTGGAAGAGCAGGTGATCGGACGGATCGAAGCCGACTCGGTGGCCGGAATGGAGAATTCCATCAGTTTCGGTAAGAGCTTTTACAATTTCTACGGAACGGACGATATCTTTGCAAAGTTTTCCGCGCAGATCCAAGGGCCGAAACCCTTTATCATCACGAAGGAAGGAGAGCTTCTTTACAAGTCGGCCGTAACGGAAGACGAGAACCCGCGGCAGGTCAGCAATTTCCTTGCAACAACGGAGTTTTCCAAGGCGTTCCCGGACTTTGAAGCCAACGGAGGCGGGGTGGCGGTTTCGGGTCAGGAACACGCGATCTTTACCGCGATCCGTCAGGATGAAACGATCCTCGGTTATTTCGGCGCGGTCTATTCGGAGGACATTTTTTCCGAGGGACTGGTCCCCGTCCGGGATAAGATCGTACGGAATACCGCCCTGGCAGCGGCTGTTGAGCTGCTGGCACTTTGGATCGTATCGCTCATTTTCCGCAGTAAGAAATGGCGTGAGAATCATCAGCGTACTCTTGACCGTGTCTTTGAACGTATCGTTTCCATCGTGGTCATGGGTCTCGGCGTGATCGGGCTTTCGGCGATCTGCATCGGATCCTATCAGACGGATTACCGTGACCGTATCGAGAGCGCGACCAGGGTATCCCTCCAGAATCTTGAGAATACCATCAAGACCGTGAAGGATCAGGGCGTGGATCTCCGCGATGTGGACGGACTTGCTGCTTATATCCGGGACCGTGTCGAGAGCCTGGAGACCCTGCATGCCGTACGTATTTCGGATCATATCGCCGAGGTGAGGCGTACGGAAGAATCTTCCGATGTGATCAGCTTTGTATTTGACTCGGGAGACGGGGATATACTGTATCTGGAAGCGGAGGTTTCCGGCGGCGCCATGCGGCAGCAGATCCGCAGCATCGTCCTGACCCTGATCTCCACGCTGATCATCTTGCTGATGTTTGTTTTCGAGATCATCCATCTGGTGGAGCTTCTGGGAAATTCCAAAGATGCATCGGGAAAAGCGGTCTTCTCGGAGCACAAGGTAGCCACCAGCCTGCGGCTTACCGGCTTCCTCTGTTCCACGGCCGAATATATGTGCGTACCTTATGCAGCCATGATGATCCGTGAGAGCGGGGAATCGCTCTTCGGCCTTTCCGTGGGTCTGACGGCAGCCCTGCCGCTGACACTGGAGAGCTTCATGCAGATGATCGGCATGCTGCTCCTGCCGCGTTTCGTAAAGAAGCGGGATATACGCGGGACACTCTTTGTTGCCACGCTTGTGATGATCGCCAGCAATATCCTGGCCTTCACGGTGCGGGGGGCATTGCTCATCGTTGTATGCCGCGCCCTGGCAGGACTTGCGTACTCCGGCTTCAAGCAGATCTCCAATTATCTGATCACGAGAGGCTATGATACGGATACCGGGCGCAGCGACAATATCTCCCAGGATAATGCGGGGCTTCTGGCCGGCGCGACCTGCGGAGCCGGTCTGGGAGCTATCCTTTCGGCAAACATGGGTTATTCCGCTGTGTTCCTGATCTCGGCCGGGATCTTTGCAGTCTATCTGCTGGTCACCGCGCTGGCAGTGCCCTGGAAGGCTCTGAAGGAACGCAGGCATCTGGACGAGGGACAGAAGCCGATCAGCGCAGCGGGTATCCGCAGGATGATCTTCTCGCCCGAGATGCTGCTTTATATCCTGGTGATCGGTATCCCGTTAAATATCGGCGTGCTGCTCTGTTTTACCCTGGTACCGGCGATCTGCCAGGATAACGGGATCTCCTCGGTTATGCTGAGTTACTGCTATATTGCCAACGGTATCGCAGGTATCTATATCGGACCGGCCCTGGTGTCAAGGGCAAAGAAACGTTTCGGTATCCCGATCTGTCTTGCGTTTGCATTTGCCCTTACGGCGGTCGGCATCTTTATCCTGCATATCCCGCCTGTGGCTGTGATGATCGTGCTCGGCAGCATGGCTCTGGGCTTCCTGGACGGTTTCGGAACGCCGCTGGCTACGGACCAGTTCATGGAGCTTAAGGTGGTCAAAAATTCGGTGGATGAATCGACGGCCCTGATCTTCTCGGTGGTGCTGTCCTATGTGCTGCTTACCTTTGCACCCACGATCGCCGAGCTGATGGTCCAGCCGGGAAAGGGCTTCTTTACACCAATGAACATCGGCGCCTGCGTATACGCAGTAGCTACATTTATACTTATCCTGTGGAGGATCGGAGGAGGGAAAAAGAAAAATGCGTGAAGAAACAATCCCGGCAGTAAGAGAAAAACTGGATGATGTGCTGGTATGGACGGACGAGCAGATCGAACCCTACGGCTGCTCCAGACGTACCGGCGTGCAGCTGCACGTCTGTGTAGAGGAGCTCTTTGTGAATATCTGTAATTACGCATACGCACCGGGCACCGGAGATGTGCATCTTAAGCTTGGCGTGCGTGAAGCGGAAGGCGGTGAGCCGCCGGTATTCTGGATGGATCTGGAGGATAAAGGGGTCCCCTTCAATCCGCTGGAGCATATCGATCCGGATATCACCCTTGCGGCGGAAGATCGTTCCATCGGCGGGCTCGGTATCCTGATGGTGAAAAAGCGTATGGATGTTTTTTCGTACGAATTCAAAGACGGCTGTAATATCTCCCATATCGAAAAGAAACTGGTATAGAATCCTTTCTTTCGACTGACGGAGTATAGCGCTCCGGAAGGGAGTTCTTTGGTATGCATGCGAATTGTTAGCACTCAATAAAACTGAGTGCTAATTTTTTCTTGACTTTTTTTCCGGGGGATCCTATACTTGAACCTGTAGCGGAGCGGCGAAGTAAGCATTTCATAAGAGTCTTTATAAACGGGGCCCGGAGAGATGAAGCTTTCGAGAGCGATCCGTAAATTCGGAATGAGTAAAAAACATGAAAGGAAGTGTCTGTAACAATGGAAGCAAAAAAAGGAAGCCTGTCGATCAACAGCGAGAACATTTTCCCGATCATCAAAAAATGGCTGTATTCGGATCATGATATCTTTTACCGTGAGCTGGTGAGCAACGGCTGCGATGCCATTACCAAGCTTAAGAAACTGGAGATGATGGGAGAGTATACGCTCCCGGATGACTACAAGGCAAAGATCACCGTGGAAGTCTCTCCCGAGGACAAGACCATCACCATCAGGGATAACGGACTGGGAATGACGGCCGAAGAGGTGGAGGAGTATATCACCCAGATCGCTTTCTCAGGTGCGACGGATTTCATCGAGAAATACAAGGACAAGGCCAACGAGGACCAGATCATCGGGCATTTCGGTCTGGGCTTTTATTCCGCGTTCATGGTGGCGGAAAAGGTGGAGATCAATACCCTTTCTTACCGTGAGGGCTCCAAAGCGGTGCACTGGGTCTGCGACGGCGGCACCGAGTACAGTATGGAGGACGGCAGCCGCAGCGAAGTGGGCACCGAGGTGATCCTTCATGTGAGCGAGGACTGCGCCAAATTCTGCAACAAGTATGAAGCGGAAGATGTGCTGAAGAAGTACTGTTCCTTCATGCCTTACGAGATCTATCTCGAGAAGAAGGGAGAGGAGCTCACCGAGACCATCGATGCCGAAGACAAACGGGATGACGATGTGGTACTCGAGGATGTGACGCCCGAGAAGAAGGAGGACGATAAGGAAGAGCCGAAGAAGCGTTTAAAGATCCGGAAACGCCCGGTGCCCCTGAACGATACGACGCCGCTCTGGGCAAAGCATCCCAACGACTGTACAAAGGAGGAGTACCTGGAGTTCTACCGCAAGGTCTTCCATGATTACAAGGAGCCGCTGTTCTGGATCCACCTGAACATGGACTATCCCTTCAACTTAAAGGGCATACTCTACTTCCCGAAGATCAACATCGAATTCGAGTCGCTTGAGGGTGTGATCAAGCTGTACAATAACCAGGTCTTCATCGCGGATAATATCAAAGAGGTGATCCCGGAATACCTGATGCTCTTAAAGGGTGTGATCGACTGCCCGGATCTGCCGCTGAACGTGAGCCGTTCCGCTCTTCAGAATGACGGCTTTGTGAAGAAGATCTCGGATTACATCTCCAAGAAGGTGGCGGACAAGCTTTCCGGCATGTGCAAGACCGAGCGTGAAGAGTACGAAAAATACTGGGATGATATCAGTCCTTTCATCAAGTACGGCTGCTTAAAGGACGACAAGTTCTGCGAGAAGATGACGGATTATATCCTCTTCAAGAATCTGGACGGAAAATACGAAAGCCTGCCGGAATGCCTTGAAGTGAAGCCCATCGATACCGCTGATGAGGAAAAGGCCGAAGATGCCGAAGGCAATAAAGTGGAAGCGGAGATCGTGGAGGATGCGGCATCGGAGGATAAGGACGAGGCTGCGGAAGAAAAGAAAGAGAAAAAGATCTATTACGTGACCGACGAGCAGCAGCAGAGCCAGTACATCGCCATGTTCAAAAAGGCGAAGAAGGACGCCGTGGTGCTGAAGGATCAGATCGACCAGCCTTTCATCAGCCAGCTGGAAAGCAAGAACGAAGGCGTGAGATTCCTGCGCATCGATGCCGACCTGACCGAGGATTTCAAGACCAAGACCTCGAAAAAGGCCCAGGAAGAGCTGGATGCCCAGACAGAAGAGCTTTCAAAGATCTTTAAGAAAGCCATCAAGAAAGACAATCTTACGGTGAAGGTGGAGAAGCTGAAAAATAAGGATATTTCCTCGATGATCACCGTTTCCGAGGAGACCCGCCGCATGCAGGATATGATGAAGATGTATTCCATGCAGGGGATGAACCTCGGAGCCATGGGAAAAGAGGGTTATACGCTGGTACTCAATGCCAACAATGCCCTGGTACAGAAGATCCTGACCGACAAGGAAGGCGAAAACGTACAGCTCCTCTGCGAACAGCTTTACGACCTGGCACTCCTTCAGAACGGCCCGCTTGAGGCCGAAGCCATGAGCCGCTTCGTGGCCCGGAGTAATAAGATCATGGGCCTGCTCCTGTAAGTCCGGTCTGAAATTGTGTTGATTAAGTGAAAAGAAGGACGGCGGCTTGTCAAAGCCGCCGTTTTTGGTTATACTTGTTGCGGTATCATCTCGGATACCCGGAGAAGGGAGGAAAATAATATGAAAAAGCATTATCTTGTCATGCTGGCGGCGGCGCTGTTCTGCCTGGCGCTCTGCGGCTGCGGTGTAAAAAAGGAAGATGTGGTGAACCGCATCTTTGAGGAAAAGGCAGATTCTTTCCGTTGTGATATGGATACGGATGTGGATCTTTCGATGGGCATGGGCGGCATGAGCCTGGATATGAGCATGGGAGGCAGAAGCTCCTTTGACATTGACGCTGCCGATCCGGCGGCTACCGCGATCCATGCGGTCGTGAACTTTACCGTGTCGGCGATGAACAGCAGTAACGCAGTCCGGGGAGAAAGCTACGTGGTCACGGAGGACGGTCAGGCCAAGACTTACGTGACGGACTTCAATACCGGTGACTGGACGATGAATGCCGTGGATGCGGCAGGGCAGAATACGATGGACGAAGCGACACGGCAGCGCGTGAAAGACGAACTGAAAAATGTCCTGATGCAGGCAGACATGGACAGCAAGACCCAGACCGTCGGAAATGAGGAATGCTATGAGCTGAAGCTGGATACGGACGCCGGCGTGTTCAATAATCTGGTGGATGTACTCTGGGATGCGGTGGACAGTGCCACCAGGGCGAAGCTCAGGGAACAGGGCTTTGAGATCACTTCGGTCAAGTCTTTCCTGCCGTATATCCATATCGATGGAACGGTCTATGCTTCCAAGGACAGCGGCCGCATCGTGGAGATGGATGTGGATCTGTCCAAAACGGACACGACGGCACTGCTTGCCGAGGCAATGAAGAGCGCGGCACCCATGGCCAGGGCAATGGGCGTTGATCTGAGCCAGATCAAGCTGACGCTTGTAAAGACGGAGTTCTCCTTCCGTTTCTCGGACTACAACAATGTGAAAGTAGAAGTGCCCGAGGATGTGCGGGAAGCAGCAGAAGGCGGCGCGGAAGATCCCGAAGCAGAGGGAGAAGAGGAAGAAGATTACGCAGAGTAAGACGCTTATGAACGCGAATTTATGATATGACGGAAGATAAGGACGATCGGCTGTCTTTCCACTGACAGCCGATTGTTTTTTCCGGGAGATGATGATATACTGTTGAACGGCATGAAGGAGATCCTGAAAAAGATACTGAAAGAGGATTATGATTTTGGAGAGGAGAGAGAGCCTCTCTCTTTTTCGTGCGGGGAGATCTCCTGCGAGAGCGCACCGGACCGGCAGCTGCACGGAAGCTTTTCGATCTATTCCGCCTCCGGGGCAAGCGGCTATGTCTGGTCGGACGATCTGCGTATCCGGGTGGATGATGAGCGCTTTTTCGGGAAACTCTGCGAGATCCGTTATACCGTGGATACCAGCGGTCTGGCGCACGGAAGTGTTCATACGGGGGCGCTGGCCATCGTATCCGATCACGGGGAATATGAACTGCCCTATCGTGTGGCGGTGAGCGGGCGTCTGCCGGATTCATCTCTCGGAGAAATAAGGAACCTCTTTCATTTTGCAAACCTGGCGAAAGCGGACTGGAACGAGGCTGCGGAGCTCTTTTATTCCGAACGTTTCAAACACGTACTGGGCGGGCCGGATGCGGTCTTTCTTACGTCATACCGGGGATTTTCCGCCGAGAGCGGCAATCCCGCAAACATGGAGAGTTTTCTGCAGGTGAGCAGAAAAAAGAGCCGGCCGGTATTTCACTGTGATACGGAACAGGTGGAGATGATGCTGCCGCGAAAGAGCGTTCGCCGGCATCTGCGGCTTAGCAGGGAAGGCTGGGGATATCTTGAGCTTAAGGCAGAGGTGCGGGGAGAATTTCTTGCACTGGAGCAGGATGTGATCGACAGTAATGATTTTACGGAAGATACGGCGCAGCTTTCCTATGTGATCGAAAGATCCCTTCTGCATCCGGGAGAAAACCGGGGGGAGATCCTGATACATAACGGACTGGATGAGATGCGCATTCCTGTGACGGTCCGTGTTCCTGTTGCGGAAGTGTCGGATGGAGAAAGAGCGGGACGCTGCCGCCTGATGAAGCTCTATATCGATTACCGGATCGGACGCATGGACAGTGAGCTTTTTGCGGTATCCGTTGGGCAGCAGATCGAAGACAGGCTTGCAAAAGAGCCGGAGGATCTGGAATACCGCCTTTATCAGGCACAGCTTCTGATCATGCAGAAGCGGACGGATGAGGCCAAAAGCGTGCTGGACCGTATCGCGGTCCTTGCGGACGAAAAGGGCGTTCCCGTGGAGCAGGAGGCCTACCGCCTGTATCTTCAGAGCCGCTGCACGAAAGATGAGGAGTACCTTCTCCGTCTGCGTATGCATGTGGAGGAACTGTACCGGCAGGATGAGGGAAACTGGCGGCTCGCCTGGGCCTGGATGAATATGGATCCGGCCTTTGAAGGCAATGAGCGTAAGCGCTGGAAGCTGATCAAGGAACAATATGAGGAACATAAGAACGCGAGTCCGGTGATGCTTCTGGAAGCCTATCATATCATCATGCAGGCGCCGAAGCGCATGGATGAACTGGGAGAGTTCGAACTCGCCCTGATGCGTTTTGCACTCCGGAAGGGAATACTGACCGCCGAGATGAAGGAACGCCTTGCGATGCTTTCCATGGAGGTACACAGCTATTCCGAAGAACTGTGCGGGCTTCTGCAGGATTCCTACGAACCCGAACGAAGCGTGGTGCTGCTGGAAGCGATCTGCCTGCATCTGATCCGGGGGAACCGTGCCGGGGAGGATCAGCTGAAATGGTACCGCATCGCGGTGGAACGCGAGCTGCGCCTGAGCCGTCTGTATGAGTATTATATCTGCAGTCTGCCACTGGATTTCCGCGGTGTCCTGCCCAGGATCGTTCTGATGTATTTTGCTTACCGTTCGCCATTGGATACCGAGAGGAATGCTTTCCTTTATGCCAATGTGCTGCGGCACAAAAACGATTACCAGGAGGTTTACGAGCAGTATCTCCCGGTGATCACGGAGTTTTCGAAGGAACAGCTTTTAAAAGGCCGCGTGGATGAGAACCTGGCCTATATCTATAAAAAACTCTTTTCCGGGAAAAAGCAGGAGAGCGACGTGGCGGATGCCTATACGGAGCTTCTGTTTGCCGAGGAACTGCGGGTTAAGGATCCGAGCCTGGTCAGACTTATCGTGGTCTATGAACATCTGACGGACGAAAAGGCCTATCCGTTCTTCGAAGGGCGCTGCATCGTTCCTCTGTACGGAGACCGTTTCTGCCTGCTTCTGGAGGATGAAAGCGGAAACCGTTATACGGATGAGGATCTTTATGAAAGACGCCGCTTCCTGAAGGAAGTGCCGGATCTGAAACGCCTTGTGGGAGCAGCCTCCCTGAGCGACGGCGCACTTCTGTGCCTGGCGGAGTCCGGGGGCGATGTGATGAGCATCAGCGCCGAGAATGCACCGCTGTTCGCACGGCTTTCGGCAAGCGGGGAGATCACGGACGAATACCGCCTGCGCATCACGCTTGCACTGGCGGAGTATTATTTTGATAATGATGAGATCGCGCCTCTGGACGAGCTGATCCTTGGTTTTGATCTGTCGCAGATGCAGGCGCTGGACAGGGAACGCTGCATACGTATCATGGTGGCCCGGGGCTTCTATGAGGAAGCCTATGACTGGATCATGCGCTGCGGTATCGAGGGGATCGATGTCAAGATCCTCGTGCGTCTCTGCGACCGGCTGCAGGCGCGGACGGATCAGGAGTTCCGGCCCGGTATGCTGAAGCTCTGCCAGGGGATACTGAAGCAGGGACGTTATGATGAGGATATATTGAACTATCTGCTGCGCTACGGCCACGGTGTGATGCGGGAACGCAAGGAACTGTGGAGGGCTGCGGATTCTTTCGGCCTGGATGTGCAGGAGCTTCTGGAGAGCATGATGCTGCAGCTTCTCTTCAGCGGCGTTGATATGCCGGAGAAGACGGCGATCTATCTGGACCACCTCGGCAGCGGGATGAGCGGTGAACTCGAAAAAGCTTATCTCTGCAGGCTCTGTTATGATCAGTTCATCCTTCAGGGCGAATCCGACGAGCGCGTGTTCAAACGCATACAGCAGCTCTACCGGCAGGGAGAGGAACTGAAGACCGTCTGCCTTCTGGGATGGCTGAAAAATGCGGCGCCCCGTTTCCGCGGAAGGGAAGAATCGGAAGAAGAGCGTGAGACCGCGCTGGAATTCATCGCCCGCATGCATGAACTGGGCATCTTTCTGCCGTTCTTTACTTCTTATGCCTGGATCGATCCTTCCTGCAGGCTGCTGGCAGGGCAGAGTTTTATCGAATACCGCGGCCGCAGGGACAGCCATGTGGTCCTGCACTATGCCGTGGAGCATGAAGGCGAGGAAGCAACGGAATACTGCCGCGAGGAGATGCAGCATGTGTTCGGCGGGATCTATCTGAAGCGCTTCGTCCTCTTTTTTGGGGAGCGGGTGCATTATTACATCACCGAGGAAGACGGACGCACGGAGCGGCTGACGCGCTCCAGCCTGCTGGAATACAATGACGAGGAACATATCGCCGGCGAGGACCGCTTCTTTTTGCTGAACAATATCGCGATCGCGCTGGAAATGAAGGATGAACTTACTTTTATGAAGCTTTTCGGTGAATACGACAGGCAGGTACAGCTTGTGAACAGGCTGTTTCTGCCGGCCGGAAGCAGGAAGGAACAGGAAAACTGAGCGTGGGACTGGAGGGGATCAAAAACGCCATAACAAGGGTCGGCCGTGATAAAGTCTGTATCGGCTTTGATCTGACGGACGAGTTTTCGCAGCTGAGCATCTCCGTAGGGGATGAGGAGCCGAAGACCCCCAGTCTGATCGCCGGTGTGGACCGGCTGTGCATTCCTACGCTTCTGGCCAAGCGCTACGGAGAGAGTCTCTGGACCTACGGGGAGGATGCGGTGGAGATGAGTGCCGCGAACGAGGCCTTTCCCATTGACAGGCTGGTGGAGAGGGCCAGGGAAGGGCGTGCCGTGGAAGTGGAGGCCGTGGATTACGATCCGGTGGATCTTCTCGCACTCTTTATCCGGAAATGTCTGTCCCGGATCACGGCGCAGACTCCCATGGAGAAAGTGGCGGCTATCGTTGTGACGGTCGAAGTTCCGGACGAGCAGATGATCGGCATCCTGATGCGGGTGGTAAAAACACTGCGTCTGAAGCCGGAAAGGGTATTTTTCCAGAGTCATGCCGAGAGCGCCTATCATTATATCATGCATCAACCTCCGGATGTGCGCGCTGCCGATGCCTGTGTCTGCGACCTGCGCTCGGACGGTATGCACCTGACACTTTTTTCGCAGAATATCAAGACCAGGCCCCATGTGGTCATCATGCAGGAACGGCATTTCGCGGATTTTCTGCCGGAAGATCTGAGCAGCGGAAAAAACATCGAGGGCCGGAAAGAAAAGAAAGACCGTGAATTTTATCAGATCCTGTACAGCCAGATCGAAGACCGCAGGGTTTCGGCCGTCTTTCTGCTGGGTGACGGTTTTGAGGGGGGCTGGTGTACCGAAAGCCTGAAATACCTGTGCCGCGGGCGCCGCGTATTCCGCGGCAACAATCTTTTCAGCAAGGGAGCCTGCTATGGTGCGGCCGAAAAGCTCGAGGTATCGGAGGAGGAGCGCAACAGTGTCTTCCTCGGACAGGACAAGGTCAAGTCCAATCTCGGCATGCGGCTTTTGCGGGAAGGCGAGGATTCTTATATGGCACTGCTTGACGCCGGCAAGAACTGGTATGATACCTCCAGGGAGTGCGAACTGATGCTGGAGGATACAGACCGTCTGGAATTTATCGTAACTCCTTTGAACGGAAAGGATGTACGCCATGTTCCGATGTATCTGAAGGGACTGCCGCTCCGGAAACGGCGCAGCACGCGTATCCGTCTGAAGCTCACCATGCTTTCCGAGACAAAGGTGAGCGCAGTGGTGACGGATCTGGGTTTTGGAGAGATCTTCCCGTCCAGCGGACTGGAATGGGAAACGAGTTTTCATATGGCTTGAGTGAGGAGCAGAAGTGGCCGGGATCTATCAATGCGTGGGGCGCTATGCAAACACCCCGCTGGTGATCAAAAATACATATATCCGCGTATGGTGCCTTGAGGAACTGTGTTATTACATCTGTGAAAACGCGGATCTTCTGGACGATTCCTTTGTATCGAACGAGATGCTGGAGTGGCTTTCGGAGGAGTGCGGCCTGCGCGAACTGGTGCAGAAGCTGGTAAAGATCCGCAAGGTGAGCATGAAGCTCGAGAGCCTGGTGGAGGAGATCCTTTCCTGGGCGCATTATGTTTCGGATGAGGAACAGAAGCGGATCAGCCGCGTGATCCGGGCGGGCAGGGCCATGCCGGATACCCGACGGGGAATGGTGCTGGCGGATTATTTCCTCCGGGGCGGGCATTATGTGCTGGCATTGCATACGCTGGAGAGCGTTCTGAACGATTCGGGCATGCGGGGGCCGGATGCAAAGCAGAAGAGCCATATCCTGCAGGATATGGGAGTGATCCATGCGCGCATGTTCTGTTTTGCGGAAGCGGCGGAACTGTTTAAACGGGCTTATGAGCTGGACGGCAGCAGGCAGGCTATGTTTTCCTGGCTGGCGGCAAAAAGGATGGAACTGCCGGATGACGAATATCTGAAATTTGTAGCAACGCTTCCGGAAGATATCACGGTCCCGACGGAGGTAGAGGAAGAGATCGAGCGGATCCGGAAGGATTATCCCGGGGAAGGGCGCGAAGCACAGCTGGAAGAATTGCGCAGGATGCGGATCGGCAGCGAGCGCGGCGAATATGAGGGACGCGCGCGGCGCATGCTGGAAGAGGAAAAGGATAACTACAGGAAATACATGTCGGAGTGATCCATGGGACTGTTTCGGAAGCTGCGGAATAAGTGGAATAACTGGTATTACCGCGACCTCGAAGACGAAGAAGAATGGGACGGCGAAGAGCTTGAGGAAGACCGGGCCGCTTCGGAACTGGGGGAACGGTATTTTTCGGATGCCGATACCCGCACGGTCTATGTGCTGGAGGCTCTCGGGCAGATGCGTGAGGGTGCGGAGAAAGCGGAACAGTACCAGAACGAATATGACGCGGTCAATTCGCTGCTCATGGATATGGAGGATCTGGAAGACCTGCCTTCGGACCGGCGGGCCGTGATCATGGAGCAGGCGGGAAAGATCGAGAAGCTCGAAAGGGAAAGACGCCAGGTCTTTGCGGCGGCGGGACAGCTGGAAGAGCATAGGGTAAACCTGCTGGAGCGCTATGAAGACGATGTTCCCGGCGGGATACGCAGGATACGCGAAGCGGAGGATTACCGCAAGCTGGTCAAGATGGATCTTCGGAAGATGGAGGCGGAAAAGGCCTCCAACCGCTATCAGCTGCGGGAGGCCGTGATGACGGTGCAGAACAGCCGCGGCGTGGCGATCATCTGTGCCGTGGCCATGGTCATCGCCATCGGGATACTTTTGATGCTGCAGCAGATGTACGGCATGGAAGTAAGCTGGGGTTATCTTCTGATCTGCGGGGCCGGGGCCATTGCACTTACGGTGCTCTTTGTACGTTACCAGGATGCCGCGAAGGAGATCAAACGTCTCGAAAAGCTCAGGGACAGGATGATCGGCCTGCATAATACGGTCAAGATCCGCTATGTCAACAATACCAATCTTCTCGCCTATATGTACACAAAATACGAGGTGGAATCTTCGGCGGAACTGGAAGACGACTGGCAGCGCTATATGGATGTCGTCGGGGCAAGGCAGAAGGACGAAAAGCTGAAGGAAGATCTGGAGTATTATTATGAGCGGCTGACGGACTGCCTGGAGGAGAACGGGATTCGGGATCCGGAGATCTGGACCAGGCAATGCAGGGCGCTGGTGGATCCGCGGGAGATGGTGGAAGTGCGTCATGCACTGATCGGCCGCAGGGGTAAGCTGAGGGAGCAGCTGGAATACAACCGCGCAGTGGCGGAGCATGCAAAACAGAGGATCAAAGATCTGGCGGCGGCCTACCCGCAGTATTCAAAGGAGATCGCGGGTATCGTGGAACGATACGAGGGAAGGCAGCTTTAGATACGGAGTAAATATTTCACACGAGCAGGAGGTAGTGCAATGAAACCGGTAAAGGAAGGGAAAGTAAGAGAGATCTATGATAACGGCGACAGTCTGATCATGGTGGCAACGGACCGGATCAGCTGTTTTGACGTGATCTTAAAGAACACGATCGTAAAGAAAGGGACGGTGCTGACGCAGATGTCCCGTTTCTGGTTCGATATGACAAAGGATATCGTACCGAACCATATGATCAGTACCGATGTGAAAGACATGCCGGAGTATTTCCGCAAGCCGGAGTTTGAGGGCAAGAGCATGCTCTGCCGTAAGCTCCGTATGCTCCCCATCGAATGCATCGTGCGCGGTTATATCACCGGCAGCGGCTGGGCTTCCTATCAGAAGGACGGCACGGTCTGCGGCATTAAACTGCCGGAAGGCCTGAAGGAATCCGAGAAGCTTCCGGAAGCGATCTATACCCCCAGTACCAAGGCCGAGATCGGTGATCATGACGAAAACATCTCCTTTGAACGTTCCGTGGAGGTACTGGAGAAGGAGTTCCCGGGTAAGGGAGAAGAATATGCGGCGCAGCTTCGGGATCTGACTCTGAAGCTTTACAATACCTGTGCCGATTATGCACTTTCCCGCGGGATCATCATCGCGGATACCAAGTTTGAATTTGGTCTGGACGAAGAGGGCAGGGTCGTGCTGGGTGACGAAATGCTCACACCCGACAGTTCCCGCTTCTGGCCGAAGGAAGGTTACGAAGCAGGAAAGTCACAGCCGTCCTTTGATAAACAGTTCGCGAGAGACTGGCTGAAGAGCAATGAGCATGACTGGCAGCTGCCGCAGGAGATCGTGGATAAGACCATCGAGAAGTACCTGCAGGCCTATGAGCTGCTGACGGGGCAGGAACTGTAAGTTACCATTCACAGCCGAATCGCGCACCCGCTGCGCGATTACGGCCCAATACTTAAAGCGTGAGATAGGTTTTGCCCATCGCCGCAGGCGATCTTAAATGGCAAAACCCGTTACTATCACGGCCTGAGGGCCGTGAATAGTAACACTGTAAGGAAAAAAGCGCATTTTTACGGCTTTTTTCCTTTGCAAAAAGCGTGTACTTATGATAAGATGAAATGTGGCGCGAGTCATCGCGCAAAAAAATCGTTTTATCATCGGAAACAAACATCATACGGAGGAAAAACAATGGCAAAGAAAATCGTATTAGCAGGTGCCTGTCGTACGGCGATCGGTACCATGGGCGGCGGACTGTCCACAACGCCGGCTGCACAGCTGGGCGCGATCGTGATCAAAGAGGCACTGAACCGCGCGGGCGTAGCACCGGAGAAGGTTGATCAGGTCTACATGGGCTGCGTGATCCAGGCAGGACTGGGACAGAATGTGGCACGTCAGGCATCCATCAAGGCAGGGCTTCCCATCGAAGTACCGGCAGTGACCGTAAACGTGGTATGCGGTTCCGGTCTGAACTGCGTGAACATGGCTGCACAGATGATCGCTGCAGGAGATGCGGATATCGTTGTGGCCGGCGGTATGGAGAACATGTCCCTGGCACCTTTTGCCATCCCGAACGGACGTTACGGCTATCGTATGATGTGGCCTTCCCAGAGCCAGGGCGGTCTGGTAGATACCATGGTCAAGGATGCCCTCTGGGATGCGTTCAATGATTATCATATGATCACGACGGCCGACAATATCGCAAGAGAGTGGGGCCTGACCCGTGAAGAGCTGGATGAGTTCGCACTCAAGAGCCAGCTGAAGGCCTGCGCAGCCATCGAGAGCGGCGCTTTCAAGAAAGAGATCGTTCCCGTGGAAGTGAAGAAAAAGAAGGAAGTGATCAGCTTCGATACCGATGAAGGACCCCGTCCCGGCAGCACCATCGAGGGTTTGCAGAAGCTCAAACCCCTCAATCCGGACGGCTTTGTTACCGCAGGTAATGCTTCCGGTATCAATGACGGCGCTGCGGCGATCGTTGTGATGAGCGAAGAGAAGGCACAGGAGCTGGGCGTGAAGCCTATGGCTACTTTCGTAGCCGGCGCTCTGGCAGGCGTACGTCCCGAGGTCATGGGCATCGGTCCCGTTGCCGCTACCCGCAAGGCTATGGCAAAGTGCGATTACAAGATCGAGGACTTTGATATCATCGAGGCGAACGAGGCATTTGCGGCACAGTCCGTTGCGGTAGGCAAGGATCTGGGTATCGATGTGGACAAGCAGCTGAACCCCAACGGCGGCGCGATCGCACTGGGGCATCCGGTAGGCGCATCCGGCGCACGTATCCTGGTGACTCTGCTGCATGAGATGGAAGCAAAGGGAGCAAAGAAAGGTCTGGCCACGCTGTGTATCGGCGGCGGCATGGGCTGCGCTACCATCGTAGAGAGAGAAGCATAAGACAGAGGGGGGAGTTTAAAGACTCCCCCTTCTTTATGTAAACCAAAAAGCTGAAGCCGGCGCAGATCCGGAACGGCAATTAACGAGGAGGAAGAGAATGGAATTTGTACTGTATGAAGTGAAGGATGCGGTGGGGATCATCACGATCAACCGTGAAAAGGCGCTGAATGCCCTGAATTCCCAGGTGCTGGAGGAGCTTTCCGCTACACTTGATGCCGTGGATCTGGATGCGGTGCGCTGCCTGATCCTGACCGGCGCGGGTGAGAAGAGCTTTGTGGCCGGCGCGGACATCGGCGAGATGAGCACGCTCACAAAGGCGGAGGGCGAGGCTTTCGGCAAGAAGGGCAACGATGTGTTCTTAAAGCTCGAGAAGTTCCCCGTTCCCGTGATCGCTGCGGTAAACGGCTTTGCGCTGGGCGGCGGCTGCGAGATCTCCATGAGCTGCGATATCCGCATCTGTTCCGATAACGCAATGTTCGGCCAGCCCGAAGTGGGTCTGGGTATCACCCCCGGTTTCGGCGGCACCCAGAGGCTTGCACGTCTTGTCGGCGCGGGCATGGCAAAGCAGATGATCTATACCGCAAGAAATATCAAAGCTGCGGAAGCATACCGGATCGGTCTTGTGAACCAGGTGGTCTCCGCCGAAGTGAACGAGGCCGGAGAGGTAGTAAAGAGCGCTAAGGATGCGCTCATGGATGCGGCGCTCAAGATGGCGAACGGCATTGCGGCACAGGCGCCCATCGCGGTGCGCAACTGCAAGAAGGCCATCAACGAAGGCCTGCAGGTCTCCATCGATGAAGCCGTAGCGATCGAAGAGAAGCTCTTCGGAGACTGCTTCGAGACCGAGGATCAGAAGGCCGGTATGGGCAATTTCCTGAAGAAGAAGGACGATCCCACCAAGGTGAAGGTCGTTACTTTTGTAAATAAGTAAGGATCTTTGCGTATGATGGTGGCAGGATCGGGCATGTTAATGATGGGAATCCTGCTGATCGCGGCCGGAGTGATCGGCATAGCGGCAGCAGTGATCATCATCATCGTAATGTCTGGTAATAAGAAAAAGGAACAGCTTCTTCAGCAGCAGATCTATATGGAGAACATGAGGATGCAGCAGGGTATGCCGGTGCAGGGAATGCAGCCGGCGCAGGGCATGCCGATGATGCAGCAGATGCAGGGCATGCCGCCGGTACAGGGAATGCAGACAATGCGGCAGGGTATGCCGGGGCAGGCTCCCGGTCCGAATGGATACAACGGAAATACGTAACTTGTTCAGGAAGCATACTATAGTACAAAATAATAAGGAGGAAAGATAAATGAAAGTTGGTGTAATCGGTGCGGGTACCATGGGACAGGGTATCGCAAAAGCATTTGCACAGGTTGACGGCTACAGCGTAGCTCTCTGCGATATCAAGCAGGAGTGGGCTGAAGGCGGCAAGGACAAGATCGTTAAGGGCTATGCGAAGCTCGTAGAGAAAGGCAAGCTCACCCAGGAGCAGGTTGACAAGATCACGGCAGCCATCACTCCCGGTCTGAAAGAGGATATCTGCGCAGACTGCGACCTGATCGTAGAGGCAGCCTTCGAGGATATGAACGTTAAGCAGACCACCTTCAAGGAGCTTGACGCGATCTGCAAGGCAGACTGCATCTTCGCATCCAATACCTCTTCACTGTCCATCACCGAGATCGGAAAGGGTGTGAACCGTCCCGTTGTAGGCATGCATTTCTTCAATCCCGCAGACAGGATGAAGCTCATCGAGGTGATCGCAGGCGTGAACACTCCGGTGGACATCGTTGAGAAGATCAAGAAGATCTCCGAAGAGATCGGCAAGACGCCCGTTCAGGTCAACGAAGCTGCAGGTTTCGTTGTAAACCGTATCCTCATCCCGCTGATCAACGAAGCGGCTTTCATCAAGATGGAAGGTGTTTCCGATATCGAGGGTATCGACACGGCTATGAAGCTGGGCGCAAATCATCCTATGGGGCCCCTGGAGCTGGGCGATTATATCGGACTTGATATCTGCCTTGCGATCATGGATGTTCTCTACAACGAGACAAAGGATGGCAAGTACCGTGCATGCCCTCTTCTTCGTAAGATGGTACGTGGAGGAAATCTTGGTGTTAAGAGCGGCAAGGGCTTCTATGTCTACAATGCGGACAAGACCAAGACTCCTGTTGACAAGTTGTGATTTTAAGGCATGAGCCTTTAAAATATATTTATGAAAGGATAGATGAGTCATGGATTTTTCATTAAGCAAAGAACATGAAATGGCGAGACAGCTCTTCAGAGAATTCGCCGAAAATGAAGTGAAGCCTCTGGCACAGGAGGTGGATGAGCAGGAGCGTTTCCCGCGTGAGACAGTAGAGAAGATGGCAAGATACGGCTTCCTCGGCATTCCCGTTCCCAAGGAGTGGGGCGGCCAGGGCGCAGATCCCCTGACCTATACCATGTGTGTGGAAGAGCTTTCCAAAGTCTGCGGTACGACAGGCGTTATCGTTTCCGCACATACTTCGCTCTGTGTGGATCCCATCATGACCTTCGGTACCGATGAGCAGAAGACAAAGTACCTGATCCCCCTTGCAAAGGGTGAGAAGCTCGGTGCTTTCGGTCTGACCGAGCCCGGTGCCGGTACCGATGCGCAGGGTCAGCAGACCAAGGCTGTGCTGGACGGCGATGAGTGGGTACTGAACGGTTCCAAGTGCTTCATTACCAACGGTAAGGAAGCGGACGTATATGTGATCTTTGCCGTGACCGGCAAGATCGAGAAGCGCGGCAAGATGATGAAGGAGATCTCCGCTTTCATCGTTGAAAAAGGAACGCCGGGCTTCACCTTCGGTACGAAAGAGAACAAGATGGGTATCCGCGGATCCTCTACCTACGAGCTGATCTTTACGGATTGCCGCATTCCCAAGGAGAATCTGCTGGGCCAGCAGGGCAAGGGCTTCAACATCGCCATGCACACCCTGGACGGCGGCCGTATCGGTATCGCCGCACAGGCTCTGGGCCTTGCTGAGGGCGCACTGGAGACGACCATTAATTACGTGAAAGAGCGTAAGCAGTTCGGCAAAGCCATCGGCGCATTCCAGAACACCCAGTTCCAGCTGGCAGATATGGCTACCAAGGTAAAGGCAGCCCAGTATCTGGTATACGCAGCGGCTATGAAGAAGGCAGAATATCAGAAGAATCCCAAGGTATCCTATTCGGTCGAGGCGGCTATGGCCAAGCTCTGTGCCGCAGAGGTTGCCATGGAAGTGACCACCAAGGCAGTGCAGCTGCACGGCGGTTACGGTTACATCCGTGAGTACGATGTGGAGCGCATGATGCGCGATGCCAAGATCACCGAGATCTACGAAGGTACCTCCGAGGTACAGCGTATGGTCATTTCGGCCAATATTTTGAAGTAAGGATAGGAGGGAAAGACATTGAAGATAATCGTATGTATCAAGCAGGTTCCGGATACAAAAGGCGGTGTGGAATTCAATCCCGACGGAACATTAAACAGAGCTGCAATGCTCACGATCATGAACCCCGATGACAAGGCCGGCCTGGAAGCTGCCCTTCGTCTGAAGGATCAGTACGGTGCAGAAGTGACCGTGCTTACCATGGGTTTGCCCAAGGCTACCGATGTGCTGCAGGAAGCACTGGCTATGGGCGCAGACAAGGCTGTGCTGGTGACCGACCGCAGACTGGGCGGTGCGGATACCTGGGCAACCTCCACGACCATCGCAGGCGCGATCCGCAATCTGGAGTACGACCTGATCATCACCGGCCGTCAGGCCATCGACGGTGATACCGCACAGGTAGGTCCTCAGATCGCTGAGCATCTGAAGCTCCCCGTGATCTCCTATGCCATGGATATCAAGGTGGATGAGGCTGCAAAGAAAGTGACCGTAAAGCGTCAGTACGATGACCGTTATCATGTGGTAGAGGCAAAGATGCCCTGCCTGATCACGGCTCTGTCCGAGCTGAACGAGCCCCGTTATATGAGCGTTGGCGGTATCTTTGATGCCGTAAAGGCCGAGATCACCACCTGGGGCCGCGACGATCTGAAGGATGTGGATGACTGCAATATCGGTCTGGCAGGTTCTCCTACCAAGATCGCAAAGGCTTCCGATAAGGTACGTAAGGGTGCCGGCGAGAAGAAGGCCTTTGATTCACCGGAAGAATCCGTTTCCTACATCGTTGAGAAGCTGAACGAAAAGCATATCATCTGATGATAATAAGCCGTGCGGCGGCTTTATGGGCGGCATGCAGTCATGCCGGCTCATAAAGACATGGGACGGCAATGACGACATGAGCAAGAAGGCCGGCAGGCCGGATTGCGAATATCGGCATTGATCGCGGGAGCGCGAAGCGCGGAGCGATCGATATCATAGAATATAAGTGAAAGGAGTATTTATATAATGGCATTAGAAGATTACAAGGGCGTATATGTCTTCGCACAGCAGGTAGACAATGAGATCAGCCCTATCGCATTTGAACTGCTGGGCAAGGCCAGGGATCTGGCCGAGCCTCTGAACACGGAGGTGGCTGCCGTTCTGATCGGTTCCGGTGTGAAGGGACTTGCGGATCGTCTGGCAGAGTACGGTGCCGACAAGGTGATCGTGGTGGATGATCCCGAATTGAAGGATTACCGCACCGAGCCTTATGCACATGCACTGGCTTCCGTGATCAACGAGTACAAGCCCGAGATCGTGCTGGTAGGCGCTACCGCCATCGGCCGTGACCTGGGTCCTACCGTTTCCGCGCGTGTGGCTACCGGCCTTACGGCAGACTGCACACAGCTGGATATCGGAGATTTCCCTCTGAATCCCATCCCCGGCAAGGAGAACGAGCAGAAGCACAATCAGCTGCTGATGACCCGTCCTGCTTTCGGCGGCAACACCATCGCTACCATTGCCTGCCCGGACAACCGTCCGCAGATGGCGACCGTACGTCCCGGTGTTATGCAGAAGATGGAGCCCGTAGCCGGCAGAAAGGCCGAGGTGATCGAGTTCAATCCCGGCTTTACTCCGGATGACCGTTATGTCACCATCAAGGAAGTGGTGAAGGCTGTTTCCGATACCGTGGATATCATGGATGCAAAGATCCTGGTTTCCGGCGGCCGTGGCGTAGGTTCACCCGAAAACTTCAAGATCCTCGAGGATCTGGCAGAGGCAGTGGGCGGCACCGTTTCCTGCTCCCGTGCAGTTGTGGATGCAGGCTGGAAGCCCAAGGATCTGCAGGTAGACCAGACCGGTAAGACCGTCCGTCCGAACGTATACTTCGCGATCGGTATCTCCGGCGCCATCCAGCATGTGGCCGGCATGGAAGAGAGCGACATCATCGTTGCGATCAACAAGGACGAGGATGCTCCCATCTTTGATGTGGCAGACTACGGCGTGGTAGGCGACCTGAACAAGAT
>JAEEGL011398644.1_pt1 | contig 32767 bp, 30 predicted proteins | sample 9134231 | NCBI WGS metagenome assembly JAEEGL01 (sample SAMN16246548, study PRJNA631951) | gut metagenome | biome: gut microbiome; feature: rumen; material: fiber-attached | host: Bos | place: Iran: Karaj | collected 2018-10
AGAGGGGACTCTCGTCCCCACATTTAATCGCTGCAAAGATACACAATTTTTTTAACATAGCAAGAAAAACTTGCATCTCGACACATATTCTGTCTACTGTAGAACACTTTTATAACCCAAATCTTATGCCATCATCCGCTGAATCCACAGCCCGAAGAATCGGTCATTGACCCGGTACCGTCTATCCTCCTCAACGACATAGCCGTCCGACAGAAGTCTCTTGACTGCCGACTGAACCGAACTGGCTGAAGTCAGTTTATGGCGTTTGATAAAGTCTGCAGAAGTTATTTGTGTGGCCAAGCCGTCTTCTGCAATAGCATACAATAGCATCTTCTGCTTTATTGTCATACGAGACAACAACTCTCTGTAGTAATAATCATTGCCGGCAAGAATATCGCTAATGGCAGTTCCCAAAGTTTCTTCTGTGCATTTATCACCCCTTGAAGTGTCGGCAAAGGCTTCATTCATAGTCTTCTGTACATAGTATGTATGCCCCTCAAACATATCATATACAACCTTAGCGGCCTCAGCATCCAATGTCCTTCCCTGCTCATGGAACTTCTGACACATAAAATCAACATACAAATCCCTGTCTATAGCCCCCAGGTTCATGTTGTCTGCACTCTTATAGAAGGGGTGTTTTCTGCTGTCAAACATCTGTTCCAGCATGTGTCGCTCGCTTCCAGCGAACACGAATCGGCAATTGTCTATCCGCTGGATATGGCCTCTAAGCAAAGCCTCGATATTAATTTCCGGGTACTTTGCCACCTGTTGAAACTCATCAATGGCGACAATACAAGGCTTGTCCGCCTGTTGCAGATAGCCGAAAATCTCTTCCAGCGTATATTCGGGCTGTTCAATGTCACCAAGGCCAACGCTGAAAGTCGGCAGCCCTGTGCTTGCATCAAACCCCATTTTACCTGCAATGCTGCGCAGAGCCTTGACAAAGTTTTGTACCATCTTTTTACCTCGAGGCACAGTCTGTTCATACACTGTCCGTCCCAACTCATGCACCAACTCTTGCAAACAGGTGGTGTGAAGGATATCCACAAAAAACGTGTAGTAATTATCGTGCAGCACAGGCTGGTCAAAGCAATACTGAATCAGTCCCGTTTTGCCCATGCGCCGGTCAGACTTTAATACCACGTTATTCCCATTGGTCAGCAGTTTAATCATCCGTTCTGACTCAGTCTTGCGGTCGCAGAAATACTCGGGCCGTATGCGCCCAGACACTACAAAAGGATTCTCTTCCATAATCTTCTATTCTATAGTTTCCGGCTGCAAAGATACGAATAATTTTTGATATTATGCAAACAGCATTATGTAATTTGCATAATGCTGTTTGCATAATTCTGTAAGATGCATATAAATAATATGATAGTGGTATATATTTATTGCACTGTAAGGATTTATGGTACCCCACATTATACTCCCTATTGTTGGTTAATACATCTGTTCTAATTGCCCCAATTCGACTACTACAGAAGGTAAATGCGAAGTGTGCACGACTCACATAAAATATGGCGAACTTTAAATGTAAGGACCTTATCGCAATGCTTTTCTTGCAAACAGCTTCCACCTCTCGAAAGCGACTGCAAAGATACGCTTTTTTTTCGATATAGCATGTTTTTTGTGGACAGGTGCTTTTTTTCTTGGTGCAGCGGTGATAGTTTTTACCTGCTATGTCGTTTTTTTTGTTTATCTTTGCATTGCATTCTATGGCCATGGGCGGAAGCCTTATAGCCTAATAATAAAGCAGTTTTTGACAGCCACAATGTTCGATGACACGTATCATACCATAGCGGCTCCCGCCGAGGGGCTCTACAAGGAGAAGGGCAGCAAGTTCCTCGCCTTTGCCTATCCGGTGCATAACACCGACGAGGTGAAACAGCACCTCGAGGCACTGCGCAAGGAGTACTTCGATGCCCGTCATCATTGCTATGCCTATATACTCGGCCCCACCAAGGAGGTCTACCGGGCCAACGACGACGGCGAGCCCTCTGGCACTGGCGGCCGGCCCATCCATGGGCAGCTTCTCTCCGCCGACCTCACCGACACGCTCATCGTCGTGGTGCGCTACTTTGGTGGCATACTGCTGGGCGCTTCGGGGTTGGCCAACGCCTACAAGGCCGCCGCGCGCGACGCCATCACCAACGCCACCATCATAGAGAAGACCATAGATGTCACCTATCACCTCCACTTCGAGTATGCCTTGATGAACGACGTGATGCGCATGCTCAAAGAACTGGGCGTACAGCCCCGAAACCAGGAGTTCAACCTCGACTGCCGCCTCGACATCTCCGTGCGCCAGTCGCAGAGCGTCCGTGTTTACGACACCCTCTCCAAGCTCTATGGCCTAAAGATAAATTAAAGCGGTAATGACAATAAACAGGTAGTGTTAATTTTCAATTATCAACTCTCCATTTTCAATTCACAGGATGAACAACGACATACTCTCCCAGCTCAACGAATCGCAGCGCGAGGCAGCCGCCTGCACCGAAGGCCCCGTCATGATAATAGCCGGTGCCGGTAGCGGCAAGACCCGCACGCTCACCTACCGCATAGCCTATCTCATAAGCCAGGGTGTGGACCCCTTTAATATCCTGGCACTCACCTTTACCAACAAGGCTGCCGCTGAGATGAAGGAGCGTATCATGAAACTCGTCGGCTCCGAGGCCCGCAATATCTGGATGGGAACATTCCACTCAGTCTTTGCCCGCATTCTCCGCTCCGAAGCGGAAAAACTGGGGTATATCCGCACCTTTACCATCTACGACACCGACGATAGCAAGTCTGCCATCAAGCAGATTGTGAAGGCTCAGAACCTCGACCCCAAGACTTACAGTCCCAGTTTTGTGCTCGGGCGTATCTCTATGGCCAAGAGCAACCTCCTCTCGCCCGACGACTACGCCAACAACCCCGAAATCATGCAGGCCGACAAGGACTCACACAAGCCCATGATTGCCGAAATCTACAAGCACTACAACCAGCGCCTGCGCAACGCCATGGCCATGGACTTCGACGACCTGCTCTTCAACATGAACATCCTCCTGCGCGACTTCCCCGATGTGCTGCTCAAATACCAGAACCGTTTCAAGTATATCATGGTCGATGAGTACCAGGACACCAACTACTCGCAATACCTCATTGTCAAAAAGCTTGCCGCGCGGCTGCAGAACATCTGTGTCGTGGGTGACGATGCCCAAAGTATCTATGCCTTCCGTGGTGCCAACATACAGAACATCTTTAACTTCCGCCGCGATTATCCCAACCTCCACCTCTTCAAACTGGAACAGAACTACCGCTCCACCAAGGTCATCGTCAATGCCGCCAACTCCATTATAGCCAAAAATGTCGAGCAGATAGAGAAGGAAATATGGACCGACAACGCACAGGGCAACCGCATCACTCTGCTCCGCGCCGCCGACGAGCGCGACGAAGGGCGACTCATAGCTGAATCGATACAGGAAGCCCACATCGGTGAAAACCTCGACTACAAGTCTTTCGCCATCCTATACCGCACCAATGTGCAGTCGCGTGCCATTGAGGAGTCCCTCCGCCGCGCTGCCATCCCCTACCGCATCTACCAGGGACTCTCTTTCTATGGGCGCAAGGAAATCAAGGATGTGCTGGCATACATGCGCTTGGTGGTGAACAACTACGACGAGGAATCGCTCCTGCGTGTCATCAACTACCCCGCACGAGGCATTGGGCAAACCACGCTTGACCGAGTGCGTGTGGCTGCGTCAGACAATGACGTGGCCGTCTGGACAGTGCTCGAAAACCTGCCCTCGTGGGGTCTGGGTCTCGGAAGTGGTGCCACGCAGAAGATAGGCGAGTTCGTGATGATGATCAAGCGCTTCACAGCCATGTTGCCCGTCACCAACGCCTACGACCTTGCCAAGCAGATAGTCTATAACTCCGGCATCGTCACCATGCTGCGCAACGACGACGACCCCGACAATCCCAACCGCATAGAAAACATCGAAGAGCTTCTCAACGGTGTGCAGGAATTCTGCGAAAAGGAAGACCAGTTCTCCGAAGAAGAGGAGGGCGACAATCAGAATACTCAGAATACTCTGACCACTCCTATAAAAACCCTCGACCAATTCCTTCAGCAAGTGCTGCTGCTCACCTCCGAGGACAAGGGCGAGGACAAGGATGTCGACAAGGTGGCTATGATGACCATCCACTCCGCCAAGGGGTTGGAATTCCCCTACGTCTATGTGGCGGGCATGGAGGAGAACCTCTTTCCCTCCATCATGTCCATCTCCTCGCGCCAGGAGCTGGAAGAGGAACGGAGGCTCTTCTATGTCGCCGTCACCCGCGCTGAGCGGCAGCTCACCCTCTCCTATGCCATGACGCGTTACCAGTACGGCAGCTCCTCCTGCCAGGAGATGAGTCGTTTCGTGGAAGAGATAGACCGCAAGTACATCGAGATGCCCCAGCGCAAGAGCTCTTTCCCCAAGCCGGGCGAGCTGCCCAAGGCTTTCGAGGGTGTGAAGGGAGTGAAATGGTCTTCCGAGGTGGAGCAGGGCTTCCAGCGTAAACCCGCCGCCGAGCCGCCGAAACCACGCCGTCTGAAACCGCAGTCGGCTCTGCCCAAAGGCCCCACGGCACCCAACAGCGAGGCCGAAATCAATGCCATACAAGTGGGCATGCAGGTGGAACACGCCAAGTTCGGCAAGGGCAAGGTGCTCAGCGTGGAAGGCAGCGGCAGCAACCGCAAAGCCACCATCTTTTTTGAATCCGCCGGCCAAAAGACCATGATGCTGGTTTATGCCAGACTAAAGATAATAGAATAAACTCCTAGGAAAACCTAAGGTATCCTAGGAAAGCCTAGAACTTCCTATCCTCTCAAAAAACACCACCATGCGAATAGTTATCCAGCGTTGTACAAGAGCCTCGGTAACCATAGCGGGGCAGCTTAAATCACAGATAGGGCAGGGCATGCTCATCCTCCTCGGCATAGAAGATGCCGACACCGACGAAGACATCGACTGGCTCTGCCGCAAAACGGTAGCTCTGCGCATTTTCGATGATGCCGACGGGGTGATGAACCTCCCCATCACCGATGTGCCCGACAGCGGCATCCTGCTTGTCAGCCAGTTCACCCTCATGGCCAGCACCAAGAAGGGCAACCGCCCCAGCTACATCCACGCCTCCAAGCCCGATGTGGCCATCCCCATGTACGAGAAGTTCATCAAAAGGCTGAGCCAGGAGTTCGGCAAAGAGGTGCAGACCGGTGAATTCGGTGCCAACATGCAGGTGGAGCTTGTCAATGACGGTCCGGTGACCATCATTATCGACAGCCAAAACCGGAAGTAGTCCTCCCTCAATAATATAGGAGAATGAAAGAATAGAGGACGATGTTAGGGCGTCGGGGGTGCGGCGTGGCTATCGTGACGGCAGGGTGGCGGTGATGCTGCGTGGGTTGCCTCGGAAGTCGTCGTGGATGCGGGTGTCGAAGCCCAGTGAGCCGAGCAGCTGGGAGGTCTCGGCTGCAAGGGCTTGGTTGATTTCCACTACGAGCTGCCCGCTGGGGGCGAGGCTGCGGACGGCATACTGCCCGATGGCGCGGTAAAAGAGCAACGGGTCGCTGTCCGGCACGAAGAGAGCCTGAGCCGGGTCGTAGTCAAAAACATTGGGTTGCATATCGGCGCGCTCGCGTTCCATGACGTAGGGGGGATTGCTGACGATAAGGTCGTAGGGGCATGGGAGTGCGGCGAGCTGCGCGGGGTCGAGCAGGTCGGTTTGCCTAAAGGTGATTTCGGTATTGTTTTGCCGGGCGTTGTGCTGCGCCAGTGCGAGGGCGGCAGGGGAGATGTCCACGGCTGTCACTTCGGCGGTGGGGAAGTGGTGCTTGAGAGCAATGGCAATGCAGCCGCTTCCCGTGCAGAGGTCGAGGACGGCTGTCGGAGCCGGATGCAGCGACAGGATGAGGCTTTGCACTATCTCCTCGGTTTCGGGACGGGGAATGAGGGCATCGGGCGACACGTCGATGCGGAGACTGCAGAAGTGCGTGTAGCCGACGATGTGCTGGATAGGGCGGTGGCGTTTGAGGTCTTCGGCGGCCCAGTGGAAACGCAGCAGGTCGGACTGGTTGATGGTGTCGTCGCGATGCAGCAGGAACTGGGTTTTGTCCCAACCAAGGAAGGCCTCGAAGAGCATGTAGACAAAGGTGCGCAGTTCCCCTTCGGGATAGAGGGTGCGGAGTTCGGAGAGGTAGTACCGCTCGATGTCGCGCACGCGGTTGGAGGGGATGTGCATGTTGGTGGTGTTCACGGCAGCGGGTGCTAAGCATGGGGGACTATGCGTTTTCGGTCTCGGAGGCTTTCTTGCTGTTGCGCCAGGCTTTGACGAAGACTATAAAGCCATAGGTGGCGGTGGCGAGGAAGCAGGCGCTGATGAAGAGCCATTTGTAGCTGCCACCCATGATGCCGAGGGGAATGTAGATGGCGTCGCAGATGAGGTAGCAAATCCAGGCGTTGATGTCTTTGCGCACCATGAGGAAGGTGGCCACAGCCTGGAGGGCAAAGATGGCACAGTCGAGAGCGGGCAGGTTGGAGTGGAGCACGCGGGTGTCGAGCAGGTAGGTGGCTGCAGCGATGGCGGCAACGGCGAGCAACGGCCAGAGCGGGTTGCCCCAGCGGATGGAGCGACGGTTGTCCTCCTCTTTCTTTTTCCAGATGAATACACCGCCGATGGAGGCCAGCAGGCTATAGACTTGGAAAGCGAAGCTCATGTAGTGCTGGTCGGTGAAGAAGTTGTAGCACAGGATGAGGCCGGTGACTATGCTGAATACCCAAGTCCAGCGGTTGCCGCGGGCGGCAAGATAGACGGTGGCGATTTGGGCAATGGTGATGAGAATGGTGAGTATTGCGTCCATGTGTGTGTTTATTTACGGTTAAAGTCGGCGGGTATTTCGCCCCAGTGGTCGGTATCCCACTTGCGGATTTCGGTGGTGTAGGTGTTGTTCTGCAGCCAGGCTTCGGCGCGGCGGATAACGTTCCAAAGCGCGGCGGTGTCGGGGGTGAGGGGCAGTTTGGTGCGGCACTCTTTGTGTCGAATCCAGTTGATGGCTATTTTCGAGTCGCTGTAGAGTATCTGCTTCATGTGGTGCTGCTTGAGGTAGGCGAGGCCGTGGACTATGGCAAGGAATTCGCCTATGTTGTTTGTCCCCAGGGGTGTGATGAAGTGGAAGAGCTGCTGGCGTGTGGCGACGTAGACCCCTTGGTATTCCATCGCCCCGGGATTGCCGCTGCAGGCAGCGTCGACCGCGATACTGTTCAGTTCGGGACCTGGCACACCGCCCGGGCGCACAACGGTCATGCCGTTTTCGTCTATCCCCACCATAGGAGGCTGGGCGGCAGGGGTGGTGTGGCTTCCCTTTATCTCGTCGTAGGGACGCTGGTAGGCATAGCGGGCAGCTTCGAGGGTGTCGAAGGATTTGTATTGCGCGGCACTGACACCGGTGACCTGCTTCTGACAGTCGGCCCAGTTGTCGTAGATGCCGGGCGTATTACCCTGCCAAACAACGTAGTATTTCTGTTTCTTTGCCATAGAATTGAGGTGCAAAGGTACAAACTTTTTCTCATATATGGCTTTTTATTCGTATCTTTGCATTTTAAAAGAATACTAAAAAACTGTTTACAATGAAGAAAATCACTTTTATGCTACTTGTGCTGTGCGGTTTGTGCACTGCATGTGAAAAGGACAACAGCAGTATCACCATTAATTATCCTGTTACCGACAAATATACTGCTTTGGATGTGAGTAACGCCTTTGATGTGGTGGTGTGCGACACGATTAACGAGGCGAAGGTGACAGTGAGGGGAGGAGAACACAAGAATGTTATTTTCAAGGTGGAGGACGGCACGCTGAAGATTGGTTTCAAGAATGGTCTGTTCCATTGGTACCACGGTACGGCCAAGGTGCTGCTGCCCCGTAATATCGAGTTATGCGATGTGGAACTTTCGGGTGCCTCCAGTTTCCGTGGCGATTTGCAGGGTGACGAGGTGGAAGTGGATGCGTCGGGTTCTTCCAATTTCTACGGCAATGTGTCGGGATCGGAGGTGAACATCGACCTTTCCGGTGCCTCGGATTTTGAAGGCAATATCGATGCCGACAAGTTGGATTTGGAAGTTAGCGGTTCTTCTTCGGTCAAGAGTGCCGGAATATGCACCGAGCAGCTGGATATGACTGTCTCCGGCTCCAGCAATGTGGACGCTTTCGGGCTTGAGAGCCGCAAGGTGACTGCCAAGGTGAGCGGTTCCAGCGATGTAAAGATTTCATGCTGCGAGAGTATCACGGGTTCCATTTCGGGTTCCAGCGACCTTTACTATAAAGCACTCCCCGGCTGCACTCCCGTGGTGAACTGTAGCACCAGTGGCGGCTCGAAAGTCCACGCAGAATAAGTTTCCAAAAAAGTAAAATAATAAAGGCTGCGAACAATCGCAGCCTTTATTATTATTGACAGGGTGTTATTACGCACCCAGCTCGAGGCGTTTGAAACCAGTGCAGGAAAGCTCTTTGTCGATGCTTTCGATGAACTGGCGGACGGTCATCTTGCTCTCCATGATGTACTCCTGTTCGACCAGGGTGTTCTCTTTGAAGAACTTGTTCAGACGGCCCATAGCAATCTGCTCGATCTGCTTCTCATTGAGGGTAGCGGCTTTCTTGGCGGCTTCTTCCTCTTTGATTTTCTTGGCCTGTTCGACCTGCTCCTCGGTAATCCAGCCTTTGGCGCAGTTGGAGGCCATGTGCTCTTCGCTGTCGACGTGGGCGGGGTTGATGCCGGCTTTCTTCAGGGCGGCGTCAACTGCCTTGCCAATGAGTTCCTCGCGGGTCTTCTCGGCGGCGACGGCAAGCTCTTTGTCTTTGGTCTCCTGGGGGATGCTGTTGGCATCGATGGCCAGAGGACGCATGGCGACGACTTGCATGGCGATGTTGTGTCCAACCTCGTCAAAGCCGGCCTTGGACATTCCGACGATGGAGGCCATGCGGTTGCCCGGATGGATGTAGGAGTAGACGGCAGCAGCCTCGATGGCCTCGAAGTGGGCCAACTCTATCTTCTCGCCAATCTTGGCAATCTGGTCAGTGATGCAGTCACTCACTTTGCGGCCTTCGAGTTCCATGTCGAGCACCTGTTCCTTGGTGGTGAGGTGTTTTGCCATGGCGTTGTCGAGGATGTTGGTGGTGAATGCCACGAAGTCGGCATTGGTGGCCACGAAGTCGGTCTCGCAGCTCAGCATGATGATAGCACCGTAGGTGCCGTTGCTCTTGGCCAGCACGCAGCCTTCGTTGGCGTCGCGGTCGGCACGCTTGGCAGCCATCTTCTGGCCTTTCTGGCGCAGGAAGTCGATAGCTTTCTCAAAATCGCCGTCGCACTCTACGAGGGCTTTTTTGCAGTCCATCATGCCCACGCCAGTGAGTTGGCGCAGCTCATTAACCTGTTTTGCGGTGATATTTGCCATAGTAGTGATTTCTTTTGTTAATGATTATTGTTCAGCGGGGGCATCCTCGTTTTTGCGGCCACGGCGGGGACGGGTCTTCTTCTCGGCGGGAGCCTCTTCAGCCTTATTTTCGTCCTTTTCCTCATTTTGGGCGTCTTTGTCGAGCATGCGCTCGTTAAGACCTTCCTGGATAGCCTCGGTCATGTGTTTCAGGATGGCGGCTATCGACTTGGAAGCATCATCGTTAGCGGGGATGGGGAAGTCGATAAGGTCGGGGTTGCAGTTGGTGTCGACCAGTGCAAAGGTGGGGATGTTAAGACGGCGTGCCTCGGCGACAGCAATGTGCTCCTTGTTGATGTCGATGACAAACAGGGCGCTGGGCAGACGGGTGAGGTCGGCGATGCTGCCAAGGTTCTTGTCGAGCTTGGCACGCTCGCGCTGCACTTGGAGGCGTTCACGCTTGCTGATGTTGTTGAAATCCTTGTCGTGCATCAGGTTGTCGAGGTTGTTCATCTTCTTCACAGCCTTGCGGATGGTGGCGAAGTTGGTGAGCATACCACCAGGCCAACGCTCGGTGACGAAAGGCATGTCAACGCCTTTTGCCATCTCGGCCACGATGTCCTTGGCCTGTTTCTTGGTGGCCACGAAAAGCACTTTCTTGCCGCTCTTGGCAATCTGTTTCAGTGCAGCAGCTGCCTCGTCGGCTTTGGCGATGGTCTTCTGCAGGTCGATAACGTGGATGCCGTTGTGCTCCTTAAAGATATAGGGAGCCATTTTGGGATTCCATTTTCTCTTGAGGTGTCCAAAGTGACAACCGGCCTCAAGGAGTTCTTCAAATTTGAGTTCTGTCATTTTTTTATTGTTTACTTTCCTTTTGAACCAATCGTGGAGTAGTCCTTTGGGTCTGGTTTTCCGGCTGTCCTATGCTGCCGGACTGGCAACCAGACGGAGCGTCTCTGCGATTTGGATTCTAAACTTGATTAATTCTGTTGTTTGTGCTTCTAAGCGGCAACCGTTAACGTTTGCTGAACTGGAAGCGTTTGCGGGCCTTGGGCTGACCGGGTTTCTTGCGCTCGACCATACGGGGGTCGCGCATGAGGAAACCTTCTTTCTTCAGAGCGGGACGGTCCTCGATGTTGTTCTCGCAAAGGGCGCGGGCGATAGCCATGCGCAGAGCCTGTGCCTGGCCGGTGATTCCGCCGCCGTCGAGATTGGCCTTGATGTCCCATTTGCCTTCGGCATTGGCAACCTGCAGGGGCTGGTTGACGATGAACTGCAGCGGGCCAGTGGGGAAATATTCCTTATAGTCTCTCTTGTTAACAACAATCTTGCCGGTGCCGGGGGTCATATAGATGCGGGCAACGGAGCATTTTCTTCTACCGATAGTGTTGATTACTTCCATATTGATTATTATCTAACGTCGTTAATATTGATTACTTTGGGGTTCTGACCCTGGTGGGGATGCTCGGGACCGGCATACACATGCAGGTTGCGGTACAGGGCAGCACCCAGACGGTTTTTAGGAAGCATGCCGCGGATGGCGTGTTCAAGCACGCGCTCGGGGTGTTTGGCGAGCACCTTCTCAGGGGTGGTCTCGCGCTGGCCGCCGGGATATCCGGTATAGCGCTGGTAGATCTTGTCGGTCATCTTTTTGCCAGTGAAGACAATCTTCTCAGCATTGATGATGATGACATTGTCGCCGCAGTCCACGTGCGGGGTGTAGCAAGGTTTGGTCTTGCCACGCAGGATGTTGGCCACGCGGGTAGCCAAACGTCCCACGGTCTGGTTCTCGGCATCAACGAGCACCCATTCCTTCTGGACGGTGTTCTTGTTGGCGGAGATTGTTTTGTAACTTAATGTGTTCATACTATTTTTTAACGATGATGTTTTTTCTTTGTTTTCGCTGTCCCGGTTTTTATGCGGAACGTGCATAATTTTTTTGTCATTTCTGCCGGTTTCGGTGCCGAATTGGGGTGACGGATACCTTTTTTTCGACGTTTTCAGCCAGTTTCTGTGACACAATATTTTCTATCAACATTTTGAATTACAAGCCTGAACGGGTATATAACAGGGCTTGTACCCACTATGCTAAGAGGATGCAAAATTACAACTTATTTTTTAATTGACAAAATTTGCCTGTTAATTTCTTTCTTTTTTCTGTTGAAAAGTTTTTCAGGCAGGGTGAGGCAGTCTGCTGGAGTGCTGCTCATGAGTCGGTGCCGGATGGGGTGGCGTTGACGCGTCGGCAGAGCCACCCTTGGGGACGGGTGCCGAGAGTGGCGGCGATGATGAAAAGGTCGCCGCCTTCGCGCAGTTTGAGTTGCCGCTGCAGGTCGGCGGCAGCCATGGGGTAATTGCGGGTGACGACATGGGCTTTGCCGTCGGGCAGAGCCTTGCGGACGGTCTTGGCATTGAGCGGAATGGCCTGCAATATCTCAAAGATGCGCCCTGGAAAGCCGGACACAAGTCTGTCGGAGGTATAGAGGTGGGTGTTGCGTGCCAGTTTGTGCAGGTTGTATTGCTGGCACAGGGTGTTGTAGCAGCCGCCTTTCATGATGGCGGAGTTGGGTTCGTAGAGGTAGGCGGCAGTCTCAGTGGCATAGAGGGGCTGTGCAGCAGCCTCGGACGTGGCTGTGAAACTGGTGAGTGAGGTGCCTGCCGCGGTGATGTTGGCGCAATGGATGGTGGGCTCCGTCGAGTCGCCGCTGAGGAAGAGAATCTCCTTGCATTCGTTGCCGACTGCCACGATGTGCACTTCGGCCACACTGCCAATTTGCGAGAGTGCCAGATGCAGGTCTATCATGGGCGAGGCCTTAATCAGCAGGCGTTCGCACCGGCTTTGCAGCAGCGGCAGACTGACTATAAGGTCGGGTGTGCAATTCTCAAAGGCCGACACCTTCCGGCCATGGCTGTCTCGTCGGGCGGGGTCTATGAAGATGAGGCTGTAACGATGGCTGTGTGCGGCGAGGTGGGCGAGGCTGTCGGCATTGTGGCAGGCGATGTTGTCCAGGCCGAGATGCCTGAAGTTGTGCTCTGCTATGGCACATAGTTCAGCGTCAAGCTCGAAATAGTCGGCTTGGCGGCAGTGGGGTGCCATAAATGAAATATCGACACCCATGCCGCCGGTGAGGTCGGCAAGGGTGTCGGGGTGTAGCCGGGCGGCAATGCCGGCTTTATAGCGGGCTGTGGCCTCTGACGAGCTTTGCTCGCGGTTAAGTTTCGGCGGGAAGAAATAGCTGCCGCATGCTGCCAGCGACGGCCATTTACTGTGGGCCTGGCTTCTGCCTTCCAGTTGCTGGGCCACCAGACCGAGGTTTATGCCCGGGTAGCGGTCTTTCTGCAGCAGGAGGGCAAGCGGGTCGTCAGTGCAATGCCGGTCGGCGAAAAGCAGGATGTCGTCGAGGCAGTCCATGTCACAGGGCATCAGTATACGCCCTGGTCGTGGAGCTGTTTGAGGCGGTCGACAACCATGGGGCGGTCTTCCTTGTAGGTGACGCCGAACCACTGGGCGGTGGTCTTCAGAACAGTCATCGTGGCGTAGCCGCTATGGATGAAGGTGTTGACGGCAAAGGGGATATAGTATTCGCTCTTCATCTCGTTGCCGTGCTCCTTTAAGAACTCCACGAACAGCTCTTCGCTCTTGCCGAAATAGTCGGGCGTGAAGCCGAAGAGGTTCATGCTGACGGTAGCGTCGGCGGACAGCGGATGCATCGAGCCGTCGGCGTCCTTGTATTCGATTCCGTTGGCAGTACGGCCGATGGAGGTGCGCTCCGTCATGCCGACGAGCAGCCCGTTGGCATCGGTCTCGCAGACACCGCGACTCACCGTGCCGTTCTCGCTCAGGGTGTTCTCCAGGCGGTAGCCCACCATGCAGTATTTCCCTTTGGTGCCTTCGAGTGTGCGCAGGTGGTCGGCAATCACTTGGAAGGCGTCGCGGCCGTAGAAATCATCGGCATTGATGATGGCGAAAGGCTCGTGTATTACATCCTTGGCCATGAGGATGGCGTGGTTGGTGCCCCAGGGCTTTTCACGGCCTTCTGGCACATGGAAGCCTTCCGGCAGATAGTCGAGCTCCTGGAAGACATACTCCACAGCGATGCGGTTGCCGAAGTGCTCGGCATTGATTTTGGCTTTGAATTCCTGTTCAAAGCTGTGGCGGATGACGAAGACCACTTTGCCGAAACCGGCGCGGATGGCGTCGTTGATAGAATAGTCCATGATGATTTCGCCGTGGGGGCCTACGCCGTCCATCTGTTTCAGGCCGCCGTAACGGCTGCCCATGCCAGCGGCAAGAACTAATAATGTAGGTTGCATAATTGTTATAGTATTTTTGTTTATTGTCTTTTTTGTTGGAAAAAACGCTTCAGCAATTCCTCGCACTCCTCTTTCATCAGGCCTCCCTCGACAGTGGTTTTGGGGTGCAGCATCTCGCGGCCCAGGCGGCTGAAGCCCCGCTTGGGGTCGGAGGCGCCATAGACAATGCGGCCTATCTGTGTCCATCCGGCGGCTCCGGCACACATGGGACAGGGCTCAAGGGTGACATACAGGGTGCAGTCGGTAAGATATTTGGCACCGAGGAAATTGGTGGCGGCGGTAAAAGCCAGCATCTCGGCATGGGCGGTGACATCCTGCAGCCGCTCGGTGTTGTTGTGGGCGCGTGCAATGATGCTGCCGTTGCCGACAATGACAGCCCCGACAGGTATCTCGCCCTCGTCAAAGGCGGCACGGGCTTCGCGCAGCGCTTGCTGCATATAGTACTCGTCGGGATTGTCAAAGATGCTCATCTTTTGCGGTATTCTTCGGTAAAGAGTTTCTTGTTGTAGGCTTCGAGGCTGTAGTTGTGGTGCATGACGACAATCTGGCCTTTTACTTGATACGACTCTATGCTGGGAAGCAGACAGCCGTGGAAGGGAGTGAACTCGTGCCAGGCGCGCCAGTCCACGCGGTGGGCGTTTATGGAGGGCTTGGCATCGCCGAAGATGTGGTCGTCCTCGGTGAGAATGAAGAGCAGGCCGGTCTCTTTCTCAAAGAAGTAGTTGCGGTCGAAAATCTCGGGCGAGGAGACAAAGACCCGGTGAACGGGGTGGCCTTTGTATTCATATTGCCCCATATAGGAGGCTTCGGCACCCTTGCCTCGCCAGTTGTAGAGTGCGCCGCGGATGTCGAGGGGAGTGGTAAGGTCATAGTACGACATCTGCGTGACATGGGCCCACTCGCGGCGGGAGGCGACAAACCGCATGAATGTGCTTGTGCCGTCGCAGAAATAGGCATCCTCCATGCGGCCTTTCTGCCACATCTCTATTCGGTTCTGGTGGTTGGCGGCATACCAGCGGTAGATGGTGATGGTGTCGTCCGTGTGGTACTGGTCGACGACATAGGACACCACTGCCAGCACACTGTCCTTTAGCAGGTGGTCGAAGTTGAGAAAGCCGATGTAGTTGTCAATGATTGTTGCTGCCATGGCCGTGTCGCCTTTTGCAGGCGAGGACTGGGTCGAGTCGGCCGGAGCCTGGCCGTGGGCGAAGGTCAGGCTGACGATGGCGAGGGTAAGAAACAATGCTATTTTCTTCATGTGAGGATATGGTTACAGGGGTTTGGCGTTGTTGGGAATGGGAATGGGGAACGTGAGCTTGTCAACCTTCTGCCAGGGCTGGAGGGTGAAGGTGGCCTCGATGCCCAGCAGCTGGGCAATGTCTGCCAATTGCTTCTCGGCCTGGGGGGCGGGGGCGGTGAGGGTCTTGGACAGTTGGTCAAAGTCGGTGCGGAAATTGAAACGCCTGTACAGGTCGTTGTAGTCTCCCCGGAAACACTGTCCCGTTATCTTGGCGTGGATTATCACCGAGTCGTGGGTGAAGCGGGCGCGCCCGAGTTCTATGACTTTGGAGGCGCTGAGCCAGATGATGCTGTCGGTTTGCATGCGCAGCTGCCCGTTGGCGGTCATCCCCTCGGCCGAGCAGGTGAAATTGGCGGTATAGTAGCTGGGGCTGGCATCCGTGGTCGGGGGAGTGACGGCGGGTGTCTCCGGGCGGGCGGCTCCCTTGTGGCTGATGCATCCTGCTGCAAGGAGTGCCGCGGCCAGCAGCCACAGCGGCAGGCGGCGTCTTATTGGCATTGTTGTTCGCATTGTTGGGTGAGCTGTTTAATGGTGGTTTCGTTGGGGGCTATCATGTGGCATCGCTCAAGGTAATAGCGTGCTTTCTCGCAGTTGTTGCGGCGCAGGTACTCCTGCACAAGGATGACATACGGGCGCAGGTGCAGAGGGAATAGCTCTGCAGCCTGCCGGGCATCCTCGAGCAGCGCCTCGGTGCTGTCGGGCAGCTGGCTCTCGCAGATGAGGAGCGCCTCCCATACCGAATACTGGCTGCGGTCTGTCTTCAGGAAAGTCTTGAACTGCGTCACCGCCTCGGCAAAACGCTCCTGAGCGGCAAGCATCTGGCCATAGAGCAGCGTGTGGCCGTCGTCGCCGGGGCATTGTGCCGCAATGGTGTCGGCCAGACGGAAACATTGCTTGCTGTAAGCCTTGAAAAACCTCTCGTTGCGGAGAAACTCGCTCAGGTACACCATGCGGTCCTTGCAGTTGATGTCGGGGTTCGCCATGCCAAGGCGCAGGTGCCGGTAAGCCTGCGGCAGGTTGTCCATGGCCATATAGCACGAGGCAAGCGACACGTGTATGTTCTCGTCGGTCGGGTTGTTCTCGAGGATTGTATTGTAGTATTGCAGTGCCTTGGCGTAGTTCTTCTCGTTCATGTAGCTCTCGGCCAGGATGGCGTTATAGCGGGGCTCGGTGGGCATTGCGGCGGCCAGTTTCTCCAGCTCCTTGCGGGCCTTGTCGGGCTTCTCTATGGCATACCACAGCTTCTGCTTCTGCAGCGAGACGGCCTCGGTGACCCCGAACCGCTTCTCCACGCGGTCGAGGACCTCGATGCTCCCCTGCACATTGCCGGCAAACAGATAGGCGTTGGACAGATTGTAGTAATAGTCCACCACGTCCGGGTTGCCGCGCACCAGCTCCTCCCATGTGGCGGTGAGGTTCTTGGCGTCGCGCAGGTGCTCGTAGATGTGGGCAAGCTGGATTTTGTACCACGGGTTGCCGCTGTCAAGGCGGCATGCAAGCTGGGTGTGGTACAGCGCGCTGTCCAGCCATCCGCTATTGAAATAGAGCTTGCCCAGGCCGTAGTGGGCAGGCGAATAGTCCGGGTTCCTGCCAAGCAGCGACTGGTACTTGGCAATGGCCTCCTCCTGGTTGCCAAGCAGCTGCTGCATAGTGGCGTCAATCTGTTCCGCGTCGTTCTTCAACTCGCTCTCGGTCACCTCGACAATAGGCTTGCGCTTGTAGGGCGAATCGCTGCGGGCCGTCTTGCCGGTGCCCGTGCAGGCTGCCAGCATCATTAAAAAGGTTATATATACATATACTCTCTTCATCGTGCGTATCATCAGTTGTCAATATCCCCTTAAAACTCCTTTTTCCTGATTTTATTGTGTAGGGTCGCAGATAAAATGCTGCGCTGTCTTGTCACCCCGGTTTCATGACGGTAAAACCATGCCCCGAAACGGCTCTGAAAGATTGAAAAAAGTTTAAAAAAGCAAAAAAATATTTCTATGTCAAAAAAATGATATATATTTGCATCGTAATTGTAAAACGTAAAAGACCCTCTGAACAATGACGCAAGGAATTGTGACTGAGAGTTTAAATACATTTTAAAAGGGAAATTAATTATTCATCAAAATCACAAACAACAATGAAAAAAACATTAATGGTTCTAACTTTTGCCCTGTGCGCAACCTTCGTTTTCGCACAGACGGCCACCCCTTACAACAAGGGTGTAGCAAAGGCTTCCACCAAGGAGGCTAAGATTCAGACCAACTACAGCAGCTCCATCTTCACCAAAGATGAGACCACGCTGAAGACGGTTGACTTCCACGCCACCAATGTCGACTACTCCACTGGTGTTATCTCTGGCGGTCTTGAAGGCCACACTTTGAGCTATGACTACGCTGTTTGGCAGCGCTGGGAGGCCAACTCGGCTTCTTTGACCACTGCCGCTGCCACCTATTCCTACCTTACCACGCGGTTGCAGCAGCAAGGTTCTGATTTCGTCACTTTCATGATGAACCGTCTCGACACCGCTACCTCTTCTGCCGAGAATGGTTTCATGTTCATTGCTCCTATTGAGCAACGTACCGTAACTTCTGAAAGCAAATTCAATGCTTACATCCGCATCGACTCTATCGATGCCTCCAATGCCGGTGTCCTCGATGTCGAGTTCTTCCAGTATTATTATCGTTACTATGACCACGCCTACATCGACTATTGCACCGATGGCAACACCTGGAACCAGGTTGAGATCAACGTCCTTGGCGTCGATGTCGCTATCAACAGCTCTCTCCGCGGTTTCATCCGCTACACTCTCCCCACTTCCGCTTGTGCTAACAATCTCAGCATCCGCATCCGCTTCAAGAGCCTTGGCGACCGTGGTAACGCCTACGGCTACTACTGGATTCTCGATGACGTAAGCGTTATCGCCGCCGATGCTAACCGTCTGAAACACTACGGTCAGGAGTATGTCGAGGGTAACTACGCTATGGTTCCCCAGGGCATGCAGATCAACCCCGCTTGGTACAGCCACGTCCAGAACAATGGCGCTGTCAACCAGCTCAACGTCAATGCTACCCTCTATCACCTCAATGCTGCCCAGGATGTCAGCACCGAGATCGACAGATACAACAACCAGGCCATCAACATCAACACCTCCAAAGACGTTATTGCTGACCTTGCCGGTTGGATCAACATCGACTCCATGGACAGCCGCGGATGGTATGGCTACATCGACCACACTCCTCACGGCACTGGTGTGCAGCTCCCCACCGAGACCCTCGGCGACAACTACATCTTTGCCACTCTTGGCAACGACAATGTAACCCTCAACTACGACACCATGTACTACAAAGTCACCGGCCTCGAAAACGGCTACTATCGTTGGGGCCACGACAATGGCGTGCTCACCTACCTCCCCACCAACTACTGGCTCTATGGTTATATTCTTAGCGGTGGTAACTGGTATGTTACCGACGATCCCGAAGAGGTTCACTACTATGAACCCGGTTACATGGCTACCAGCCGTTTCACCACCGATGCCGTTGTTCCCGACGGTTGGGTTATCCGTGGTGTCGAACTCGTTGCTTCTCCCGTTAATGGTTTCCACAGCACTGGTGCCAGAATCTCCGGCGTCCTCCTGCAGGATGAATACGATAACAACAGCGTTACCTTCCACACCCTCATGACTGGTGCCAATGTGAAGGAAATCACCGCCAACGATGTCAACGACAGCAACGTTATCGGCCGTAACTCCGCTGGTTATCTCGAACCCGGCAACTACAACACCATTGTTATCGAGTTCCCCGAGCAGCCCGCTCTCGAACCCAACACCACCTACCGTGTCGGCTACAGCATGGAAGACAACAGCTACTTCGCTTTGGCTCACGAGGCCAATGGCTACTATCGCATGGCTGCTCCCTCTGACCCCGAGCACTTAGACACCCTTATCTACTTCCGCAACAACGAGGCTACTGCCAAGTATGCCAACTACTTCCTGCCCAATAAATATCAGTCCTATATCTTCGATCCCACCTACGGTGGAGGCGGCAGCGCTGGCACTTTCGCCGCCTATCAGGACGTCAATCCTATGATTCGTCTGCTTGTTGGTCCTGCCCAGGCTGTCAACCGCGTGAACATCAGCGTTGAGTGCGACAGCACCGACTTCGGTACTGTTGCTTATGGCGGCAATGAGGTTTGCGGCGAGACCATCACCCCCGTTGAGGGTTCTACCGCTACCATCGTGGCCAGCACCGCCACTTGGTGCACCGTGAAATCTGTCCTCGTCGACGGTGAAGAGGTTGAGGTTTGGAACGAAGACGAAGAGACCGGCGACATCAACCTGTCTGCTTCTTACGATTCCGCCTCTCATGTTTGGGTCTATCAGTACAAGTTCGCCAACGTGCAGGGCGACCACACCATCAAGTTCGTCTTCGCCGAAGGTCAGCCTCCTATCTCCATCGATCCCGCTGCTGCCGGTGTCCGCATGAACCTCCAGCCCAACCCCGCCACCTCTGTTGTTAACATGAACATCGAAGGTGTCAGCGGCATGGTCAACTGCGTCCTCATCGACATGAGCGGCCGCGTTGTCTACAACCAGAACCTCAACGCCGAGACTGCTCAGACCATCAACGTCAGCAATCTCGCCAAGGGTGCTTACTTCGTCCGTATCACCAACGACAAGTTCAGCAAAGTTGAGAAACTGATTGTCCGCTAAGTCCTTTTAGCGACACAACAATAACAGGGCGGGGTGCCATCGGCACCCCGCCTTTCTTTTTCCCTTGGTGCCTTCTTCCACCAATGAAGCGTCGTCATTTATTCGCTCGTTATTCGATCGTTTTCCACTCTTTCTCCGTTTCACAAAGGGAAAAACGAGGGAAACATATCGGAAAACGATATGACAAGAAACGATGCAAAATCGGGTTCGGAAGGCGCACAGAGGTACGTTGGGAACAAATATGCGACACTATCGGAACTGTGGAGTAAGTTGGCGAAAGTTGGCGTAATCCTTCACAGAATAAAAAGTAACTTCCGCGCGAAGCGGTAGAAAGCAAAGTAAGAGGTAAGAAATAAGAACCAGGATTGTATGCCACAGTTCCTGGCTCTTAGTTCTTACCTCTAATCGCGTGTGGTGGGTCGGCGGCCTACAGGATGTTGCCCAGCTGCTCTTTGATTTTCTCGAGCTCGTCTTTCATCTCCACGACAATGCGCTGTATCTCGACGTGGTTGGCCTTGGAGCCGGTGGTGTTGATCTCGCGCCCCATTTCCTGTGCCACGAAGGCCAGTTTCTTGCCGCAGCTCTCTTCGTTGTCCATGGTTTGGACAAAGTAGTCGATGTGTTTGGCAAGGCGGATTTTCTCTTCGGTGATGTCGAGCTTCTCGAGGTAGTAGATGAGTTCCTGCTCAAAGCGGTTGGGGTCGATCTCCTTGATGGCGCTTTCGGCAAAGTAGCGGTGGATGCGCTCTTTGGCAGTGTCGATGCGCTCGCTCTCGTATTGCGGGATGGCTGCGAGTTTTTGTTGTATGAGTTCGATGTGTTTGACAAAGTCGCGGTGCAGCACGGCTCCCTCTTCGCTGCGGAAGGTGTCGACATCGGCTACTGTCTGGCGCAGGGTGTCGGCCAGTGCCTCCCATTCTTCGGGGGTGAGGTCGTGGCTCTCGGTGGCCACCCACACGTCGGGCATGGCAAGGATGGTGTCGAGCAGGTTGGCGCCGTTGTCGTTGAGCTGGAGCGCGAGTTGCTGCAGTTCGGCATAGCGCTGCATTACGAGGTCGTGGTTGACGTGGGCGACCGACTCGGTGCTGCATTCTTCGGAGATGACGATGTCGATTTTGCCGCGCTCAAGGGGATTGAGGAGGTTGCGGATGTCGAGTTCGCGGGAGCGCAGCGAGGCGGGCAGTTTGGCTATTATGTCGAGGGCTTTGCTGTTGAGGGTTTTTATTTCGACGGTGTATTTCCGTCCGGCGGTGGTGCATTGCCGTTTGGCGTAGCCTGTCATTGATTTCATATCGCGTGTGTGTTTGTTATATTATCATGGATTGGAAGGCCGGTGTGGCGTGGGTTTTGTAGGTGCCGTGGTCGTCGTAGATGAAGAAGACGGCCTGGATGTCGGCGTTTTCGGGATGGTCGTGGATGAATTGGAGGCTTTTGTCCAGTCCCATGACCATGAATGCCGTGGCCATGGCGTCGGCATACCAGGCGCTGGATGACACGACCGAGACGCTCAGCAGCGAGTGGCTGACGGGGCGGCCGGTGGAGGGGTCGATGGTGTGGGAGTAGCGTGTGCCGTTGTGTTCGTAGTATTTCCGGTAGCTGCCCGACGTGACGACTGAGCGGTTGCGGAGGCCTATGGCGGTTTCGATTTCCTGGTCGCTGTATTTGTCTTTGGCGGGACGTTCAATGCCTACTGTCCAGTCGGAGCCGTCGGCCTTGCAGCCACGGGCTATCACTTCGCCGCCCACGTCGATGAGGTAGCTTTCTATTCCTTCTTTGTCGAGCATGGCGGCAATGAGGTCTACGGCATAGCCTTGGGCAATGGCGTTGAAGTCGAGCTCGATGCCCGGCGTGAGGATGACTTGGGCTTCGGTGCTGTCGGGGCCGGATATGGAGCATTGGCCTTGGCGTATGAGGCCGAGGAGGCTGTCGATTTGGCTGTCGGTGATGTCTTCCCTGTTTTTGAAGCCGAACCCATAGAGGTTAACAAGCGAGCCTATTTTGCAGTTGAAAGCGCCCTGGGTGTAGTCCTCCATTTGGAGTGAGTGGCGCAGCAGGTCGCGGAAGATTGCATTGGCTGGCGGGTTCTCGTGGCGGTTTGCTCTGCGGATAAGGGAGTTCTCCACCCAGAGCGAGGCGGTGAGGTCGAAGTCGTTGAGCAGGGAGTCGATTTGGGGCTGCAGATTGCGGTGGCGGGTGTCGTAGTAGGCAACGCTGTAGTAGGTGCCCTGGGCTTCGCCGTGCAGCCTGACCGGCTGGTTGGTGCGCTGGCACGAGACCGTCAGCAGCAGGGCGATGAGCGGCGTGGCAAGTGCTTTATGAAAAAAGCGTCCGGCAGTCGTGTGCAGGACGCTTTTTTGTTCGGTATGCAGATGCATTATCTGTTGATTATGAATTTGCGGATGATGGTCTGACCATTCTGGAGTGCAAGGTGCAGGGTATAGGTGCCTTTGGCCAGCGTGGTGAGGTCGACGGTGGTCTTGCTGCCCAGATTGTGCAGGGTGAGGACTTGCTGACCCAGGATGTTGTAGACGGTAGCCTGGCTGATGGCATCGGAAGCCTCGATGTTGAGCTGTCCAACGGTGGGGTTGGGGTAGAGGCTGATGTTGGCGGCGTCGGTGTTGTCAATGCCTACAAACGTAACGAGGGTTATCCAGCTGGTGTCGTGGCATGCAAATCCGTTGGCGGGATAGTTGAGTGTGGCTTCGAGGCTCACGTCGACATTGCCTTGCACGTTGGGGATGGTGAGGGTGTCGGCAGTGGAGGTCTGGTTGCCATAGGTCCATTTGTAGGTGGCGCCGGCGGTGCAGGTGGGGTAGAGGACGGCAGTTTCACCGGCCTGGAGGTGCCAGTTGCCATTGATGGCGGAGATGACGGGAGCCTTTTTGACGGTGAGCATGAGGGTCATCATGCTGTCGCAGCCGAAGGTGTCGGTGGAGAAGGGATAGCTGGGAGCTGTGGTCGGGGTCTTGTAGTAGGTCTTTTTGTTGAGGTTCCAGTAGAAGCTGTCGCAGGCGTTGACATAGGTGGTGTCATAGCCGGATTTGTGGATGGTTACGTTGAGGTGGATGGTGCTGTCGTAGCATCTGTTCCAGCGATGGTCGATGATGGTGGTGTCGAATGTGGCGCTCTCGTTATAGCGTGTGTTGGTGGTACCGGTAAGGGAGCTGACGGTGAAGATGATAGCGTTGCAGCCGACCATGGCGGTGTCCTTCACAGGATAGCGGGGAGTTTTGATTTTAAGGTTGATGGAGCGGTAGGTCACACAATGGGTGGTGGCGTTGGTGTCGAGCATGCTGTAGATGCCGGTGGCGTCGTAGGTGGTGCCGCGCCATGTTTTGGAGCCGCAGGCAGAGTCGACTTCCATTCTGGCAGTGTCAACCACAATGGTGAGGTTGAGCTGGTGGACGGTGTCGCAGCCGATGAGCGTGTCCGAAATGGTGTGGGTGTAGTTGCCGGAGGTGGTGTAGGTTTCGCCATACCAGCTGTAGTCGCCGCAGTGCTCAACGTTCTCAACGACGTTGAGAGAGGTGACAATGCTGAGGTTGAGCATGTCGATGTGGGTGCAGCCGGCGTTGACGGTGGTGTCGCTGTAGACTCCTGAGGCTTCGTAGGTGTTGCCATGCCAGGTGAAGCTGCCGCATGCGTTGGCAATTTCGTTGTCATATTCGGTGGTGGCAAGTGTCAGGTTGAGGTGGAAGACACTGTCGCAAAGACCAGAGGCGGCGGTGGCTACAACGGTGTCGCTGTAGAGGCCGGGCTGGTTGTATGTGGTGCCGCGCCACTGATAGGTGCAACGGGTGCCGTTGACGTTCTCGGTCGAGGTGAAGGGATGGTTGATGGTGAGGCTGAGGACGAACAGGGTGTCGTCGGTGGCGTTGATGTAGTATGCCACGGTGTCGGTGGTGTATGTTTGGCCGTTGGCAGACCATAAGTAGCTTCCACATGCGGAGGCAGTGGTTGTGCTGATGTAACTCGGTGTGTTGTCTTGGGCAAGTGCCAAAGGCATGACGGCTACGGCCAATAACAGACTTAATAATGCTTTTTTCATCGTGTGAAAATTTATTAGTTTATTCTTTGTTTATTTATTATCAATATGTTATTATATAAAATGCATGCTGTATTGTGCAGACATACAACATGCAAAGATAGCATTTTTTTTTAATATGTTGATATTTTTTTTAAAAAAGTGCTGCAGGAACTTGTTTTGCCCGGCTCCGGCAGGTGTTTTTGCCCTAAGGCTGGAGGATGAGCTCGGCGACGTTTTCGACGTGCTGTGTGTGCGGGAACATGTCGACGGGCTGGATGCGTCCCACCTGGTATTTCCCGGCGAGGAGGCTGATGTCGCGGGCCTGTGTGGCGGGGTTGCAGCTGACGTAGATGATGCGTCGGGGCTGCATGGCGAGGAGCTGTTCCACGACTTTCTCGTGCATGCCGGCACGCGGCGGGTCGGTGACGACGACATCGGGACGGCCGTGCGCGGCGACAAAGTCGGGGGTGAGCACTTTGGCCATGTCGCCGGCGAAGAACTGGGTGTTGTCTATCCTGTTGGTGACGGCGTTCTGGCGTGCTGCGGCAATGGAGTCCTCGACGTATTCTATGCCGATGACCTGCCGGCACATGTGGGCGAGGAAAAGGGCGATGGTGCCGGTGCCGGTGTATAGGTCGTAGACGGTGTCGGAGGGCGCGAGCTGTGCATATTGCGCCACGAAGGAGTAGAGCCGCTGTGCCTGGCGTGAATTGGTCTGGTAGAAGGTCTGCGGCCGGATGGTGAAGTGCAGGGGCTGTGCGTCGCCGTAGCCGGGCATGATTTCCTCTACATAGTCTTGGCCAGCAAAGGTGGTGGAGGGGAGGTCGGCGTAGGAGTCGTTGAACTTGTCGTTAAAGATGTATTGTAGCGAGGTGATTTGCGGGAAGGTGTCGTGCAGGTGCTGGAGCAGCTCTTTCCAGCCGGGATGGTATTCGGCGATGACAAGGACGACCATCCACTGGCCGGTGGCGGTGTTGCGGATGATGAGGTTGCGGAGGCAGCCGGTGTGGTTGCGGATGTCGTAGAAGGGGAGGCCGTGGGCCAGGGCGTAGTCGCGGACGGCAAGGCGTATCCGGTCGCTGAGGGAGGGCTGCAGGGCGCAGTGCTCGATGTTGAGCACTTTGTCGAAGAGGGTGGGGATGTGGAAGCCGAGGGCTCCGGGGTCGGGGCTGTCGCCGTCGGCAGGGGGCAGGTCGTGCCATGCCCGTGAGGAGAAGGTGAATTCGAGCTTGTTGCGATACTCGAATATCTCTTCCGAGCCACAGATGGGCTGCATGCCGGAACAGTCTATGTGCCCCAGCCGCTCGAAGTTGTCGCGCACCTGCTGCTGCTTGGCAGCCAGCTGGTCGGCATAGTTCAGGGTCTGCCAGCGGCAGCCCCCGCAGGTGCCGAAGTGGGGGCACTGCGGCTCGACGCGTTTGTCGGAGTAGTGCTTGACATTCACTGCGCGGCCTTCGGCGAAGTTTTTCTTTTTCTTTATTATTTTAATGTCGGCGATGTCACCCGGCACTACATAGGGGACGAAGACTACCATGCCGTCGACCCGTGCTATTGCCTTGCCTTCGGCACCGACGTCGGTGATAAGGATGTCTTCGAGGATGGGCTGTTCCTTTTTCTTCTTCATGGACTATTGTTGATGCCCGGCTGGTGCGGTCGTGCCGGGCGGGGTTGGGTGGGTTGATGCCTGTTACCCGTAGGGGTAAAAAAAAGAAGTACTGCACCACAATACTTCTTCTCTCTTTGCAAAGAGGCTATGCCTGGATTCAAAAAATCCCAACATTAACGCTCGTCGGAGACGGTCAGTTTTTTTCTGCCTTTTCTGCGTCTTGCGGCCAAAACTCGTCTGCCGTTGGCGGTGGACATTCTCTGGCGGAATCCGTGCTTATTAGCTCTCTTTCTGCGTGATGGTTGAAATGTTCTCTTCATTTTTTCTTCAATTTTGGAGTTGCAAAAGTACGAACTTTTTTTTGATTGGCAAGAAAAAAGTGATGCCTTTATGTTATTTTTATTGTTATATCACTGATATTCACTGCAATAATTTAAACAAATAATTTGTTTTTTCTTTAGTTGAAAAAAAAGACGTACCTTTGCATTCGCAATTAGTGGTAATAAAAGTTGTTAAGGTATATGGATAAAAACAGTTTTGCTCATGCTTTGGAGCATCCCGGCACCCTCACACCCGACGAGTGGGAGGCCCTCAGGCACGAAAAAGAGAGGTATCCTTTCAGTGCCCCGCTGCAGGTGATGTCGCTCCTGGCCGACAAGGCCAACGGAGCCCCCCTGTGGGAGCGGCAGACCCTGCCCCAGGTGTCGCTCTATGTCGAGGATGCCGGACGGCTGTACGAGCTGGTGAAGAACGGCGCAGCCCTCACCCGTCAGCCCGAGGCCCCGGCTGCCCCCGCCGTCCCCCGGCCTCCTGTCGCCGAAGCCAAGCCCCAGCAGCCCGAAAATTTCGATGTGTTGAAGGAGATTAATGAATACCAGGAGGTTTCGTTCAAAACGGCTCCCAAGAGCGTCATTCTGTCCAATTTTCTTGAAAAAGATGGCGGAATAGTGCCCGATTTCGATACTTTCGACAACGTGTCAGTCCAGGAACTTGCCAAAAAAAGCATTTTGCCTTCAGGGATATTAGAAACTGAAACTCTTGCTGTTATACTTGAAAAGCAGGGGAAATTGGCACAGGCTGCCGCCGTCTATGAAAAATTAATGGTCAATAATCCCGAAAAAAGTAGTACTTTTGCAGTTCGAATTGCCGAGTTAAAGGCGCAGATAAACGAAAATAAAAAGTAATAAATAATAATAACAATCAAACAATGTACACATTTATTGTCATTCTTATCCTGCTTGTATGTGTCGCTCTGGCTCTTGCCGTATTAGTTCAGAACTCCAAAGGTGGCGGTCTTGCTGCCAACTTTTCTGCCCCCAACCAAGTGTTGGGTGTCCGCAAGACCACCGAAACTATAGAGAAGATTACCTGGGGACTGGCTATTGCTCTGGTTGTTCTCTCTCTGGCTGCCACGATGGCCATCCCGCGCCACAGCGTGGAGGGCAACCTCAACACCGAGGTCGATGTCACTGCCGCCAAGAGTGTTACCCCCACTCCTGCCGCCACGGCTCCCATAGCCACCGATGTTGCTCCTGCCCCCGAGGCCGAGTAACACCCCATACCAAGCAAAAAGGGGAGATTCGCCTCAGTGGGCGGACCTCCCTTTTACTATATCAACAGCCATGCAGCGTGTCGTAAACCATATCCTGTCGCACTTTCCCCACCACCCCACAGCCATGCAGGTCGCGGCGTGCGAGGAGATGGTGCGCTTCCTCTACGACCCCGACCCTGCCGCCGCTTTTCTCCTGCGGGGCTATGCCGGCACGGGCAAGACTTCGCTGGTAAGCGCCCTGGTGCGCTCAGCCCCTGCGCTGCACATCAAGACCGTCCTGCTGGCACCCACCGGACGGGCAGCCAAAGTGCTGGCCTCCTATTCCGGCCAGCCCGCCTTCACCATCCACCGCAAGATATACCAGACCGTCACCGACGGCAGCGGCATCATGCGCATGGCGCGGGCGTTCAACAAGCATTCCTACACACTCTTTATTGTCGACGAGGCCTCCATGATAGGGCAGGGCGACGACCTGGGCCTCGACCGCCACAATCTGCTCGAAGACCTCGTGGACTATGTCGGCGAGGGCAGCCATTGCCGCCTCATGCTGATTGGCGACACCGCCCAGCTCCCGCCCGTAGGCTCCACCCAAAGCCCTGCTCTCGACCCCGCCTATCTCGGCCGGGTACTCCGGCTCACGGTGCACCACAGCGAACTCACCGAAGTGGTGCGGCAGCAGCACCTCTCCGGCATCCTGCTCAACGCCACCCTCCTGCGCCGGCAGATAGCGCTCCTCGCCCCCGGCGACGAGCCCGCCATGCCCCTGTTCGACCTGCAGGACTGCGACGATGTCGTAAGGCTGCAGGGCGGCGAATTAGAGGAAGTCCTCAACCGGGAGTACAGCAGCAACGGCATCGAGCAGATGGTTATTGTCACCCGCAGCAACAAGCGGGCCAACCTCTTCAATCAGGAGATACGCAACCGCATCCTCTTCCGCGAGGAGGAGGTGAACGCCGGCGACCACCTCATGGTGGTGAAAAACAACTACTACTGGCTCGAGCCCGAAAGCGGCATAGGCTTCATTGCCAACGGCGACATAGCCGAGGTGCAGAGCCTCCGCAACCACCAGGAACTCTATGGCTTCCATTTCGCCGATGCCACCCTGCGCTTTGTCGACTACCCCGACCTCCCGGCCCACGACTGCAAACTGCTCCTCGAAACCCTCCACAGCGAGTCCCCCTCGCTCACCGCCGCCGAGTCGCAGCAGCTCTTCGAGGCCGTCATGGAGGACTATGCCGACATGCCGCGCAAGCAGGACCGGCTGCGTGCCGTGAAACAGAACCCCTACTACAACGCCTTGCAGGTCAAGTTCTCCTATGCCCTCACCTGCCACAAGACACAAGGCGGCCAGTGGGGCACCGTGGTCATCGACCAAGGCTATCTCACCGACGAAATGGTGGACAGGGAATACCTCCGGTGGCTCTACACCGCCGTCACCCGTGCCACCGGCCGCGTCTACCTGCTCAACTTCAAGGACAACTTTTTTCAGCCCCCGGATAATAATTTTGGCAAATAGCAGTTATTTATCTTGATTGCTACCATCCCTCCTCAACCCCTAAACACCCGACTATGAAAAGCGGACAACATCAGACCATGAAAATGCAGCAGAGGCTGTCGCCGCAGCAGCTGCTGCTGATGCAGCTGATACAGATGCCTGTCATGGAACTGGAGCAGCGTCTCAAAGAGGAGGTGGAAAAGAACCCCATTCTCGAAGTATCCACCGACAACAGCGACCGCCTTGAGCCACTGCCCGAAACAGGCACCCCCGCCTACGACATGATAGGCGCCGAAACCGACGATGACGACTACAGCTACCGCGAACGGCAGGAGCGCGACCGCAACCAGGACGCCCGCGAGGCAGTCTTCATCTCCGAGGAGTCGTTCTTCGACCACCTCATGGACCAGCTCTCCATGCGCAACCTCGACGACCGCCAGCGCGCCATTGCACAGGAAATTGTCGGCAGCCTCGACGATGCCGGCTATGTCGGCCGCAGCCTCGACCTCCTGGCCAACGACTTGGCATTCACCCAGGGCATAGAGGTGTCGCCGCAGGAGGTGGAGGAAGTCCTCCGCCTCGTACAGCAGATGGACCCTCCAGGCATTGCCGCACGCAACCTGCAGGAATGCCTCTCCCTACAGCTCCACCGTGCCGACACACAGGACGACGCCACCCGTTGGGCTGTCGATGTTGTAGACCGGTGCTTCGAGCCTTTCGCCCGCCACAACTACAGCCGTGTCATGGAGGAACTCTCGCTCACCGACGACCAGCTCCATGCCGCCATAGCGCGCATACGCCGCCTCAACCCCAAGCCCGGCGCCGTGGAGAACGACACCCCGCAGGCTCGCTACATCATCCCCGACTTCACCGTCACCCGTCATGACGACACCCTCACCCTCTCCGTCAACGACCGCTTCCTGCCGCAGATCCAAAAGGCTGAATATTACCAAGACCTCCTGCAGCAGCTCTCCGCCATCGACAACCCCTCGCCCGCCGACAAACAGGCTCTCGACTTCCTCCGCACCCGCAACGAAAGCGCCGACCTCCTGGTCGACACGCTCCGCCAACGTCATGCCGCCATGCTGCGTGTCATGCAGGTAATCCTGAAAAAACAATACCGCTTCTTCCTCACCGGCGACAGCTCCGAGATGCGCCCCCTGCTGCAAAAGGATGTGGCCGCCCTCACGGGATACGACATCTCCACAGTCTCCCGTGTGGTGAACAGCAAATACGTGCAGACCGAATTCGGCACCTTCCTTCTCAAAGACTGCTTCTCGCAGGCCATCGTCAACGATGAGGGCGAAGAGGTCGCCACCGAGGCTGTGCGCCGCGAACTCCAGGCTGCCGTCGACGCCGAGGACAAGCGTCATCCGCTCTCCGACGAGGCTCTCGCCGACCTTCTCAGCCAGAAAGGCTATCCTGTTGCCCGCCGCACCGTGGCCAAATACCGCGACATGCTGGGCATCCCCGTCGGCCGTCTGCGCCGCAAGCTCAAGGTGCTCATTCTCCTGCTTGCCGTTGCTGGCACCCTCTCCGCCCAGCAGCCCGCCAAAGAGAGCTACTACGACTCGCTCCTCAATGCGCGCATCCGCGAGGGACAGGCAAAAAGCCGCTTGCAGAGCCAGGGAGGAAAGAAAAACGACAAACGCCCCAACCGTCCGGCTCTCGAAATCCACGAGCCTGCCCCAGAGCCCACCGCCATCGACACAGCCCTGGCTGCCGGCGACGAACTCATCGACGTCATGTACAACTCCACCCTGCCGCCGCCCTCCTCCCTCTGGTACGGGCGTAACCTCTCGGGCGCCCATGTGCGGCTGGTAAACCTCTCCATGGATTCCCTGCCTGACGAAATCACCATACGCCTGCTCAAAGACAACGAGCGCTTCTGCTTCCCCGTCAAGAACATCATCACCTCGCCCTACGGCTGGCGCTGGGAGCGCCCGCACCGCGGCGTGGACATCCGTCTGCGCACCGGCGAACCCGTCCACTGCGCCTTCAACGGCGTGGTGCGCATTGCACGCCCCATGGGTGCCTACGGCAACCTCGTCGTGGTGCGCCACTACAACGGGCTCGAGACCGTCTATGGACACCTCTCCAAAATCAATGTCAAGCCCATGCAGGTTGTGGCCGCCGGGCAGGTGCTTGGACTGGGCGGCAGCACAGGCCGCTCCACAGGTCCGCACCTCCACTTCGAAGTCCGCTTCCAGTACGAACCTTTCGACCCCGAATGGATACTGGACTTTTCCAACTACACCCTCCGCACGCGCAAACTCTACCTCGACAAAACCTACTTCGGCATCCGCAAACCCTCCAAAGGCGAATCACTGGTCTACAAGGCCGACAAAAGCATCGTCCCCGAAGACCTCAGCCCTGCCAAGCGCAGCGGCAAGCCCGTCTACGCCACCATGAAGAAAGGCGAGACCCTCGACGACCTGGCCAAGCGCAACTACACCACCGCCGCCAAGCTGCGCGAGCTCAACCCCGACATCTCCAAGTTCAAGGCCGGAGTGCGCGTCCGCGTCAGATAAAAATCATCACCTTCTTTAATACCATCAACTCTATAAACGCTATAATCCCCCCAAGAAAATGAAGATAGTCTTTATGGGCACCCCCGATTTCGCCGTGTCGTCGCTCCAGGCCATCCTCTCCGCCGGACACCAAGTGGTGGGCGTGGTCACCGTGCCCGACCGTCCCACAGGCCGTGGCCTCAAAATGACCTGCTCGCCCGTGGGGCAATACGCTCTCGACCACAACCTCCCGCTCCTCCAGCCCGAAAAGCTGCGCGACCCCCTCTTCCAGTCGCAGCTCAAGGCGTGGAATGCCGACCTCTTTGTTGTTGTGGCCTTCCGCATGCTGCCCCAAAGCGTCTGGGCCATGCCGCCCCGAGGCACCTTCAACCTCCATGCCTCCCTGCTGCCCCGCTACCGTGGCGCCGCTCCCATCAATTGGGCTATTATCAACGGCGACACCGAGACGGGCGTCACCACCTTCATGCTCAACGAGCGCATCGACGAGGGGTCGCTCCTCCTGCAGCAGTCCACCCCCATCGCCCCCGACGACACCGCCGGCACCCTCCACGACCGGCTGGCCGCCATAGGCAGCCGCCTCGTGGTGCAGACCATCGAGGGCATAGAGGCCGGCACCCTCACCCCCAGGCCACAGCCCGCCGGTGTCGCGATGCCCGCCGCACCCAAGATATTCAAGCCCGACTGTGCCGTCGACTGGCACCTGCCGGGCAGCCGGATAGCCGACTTCGTCCGCGGGCTGTCCCCCTATCCCGCCGCCACCATGCAGCTGGCCGACCCCGCTGGCACGCCCCATCAGTTCAAACTCTTCCAAGTGCGTTTCGAACCCGCTCCCGACAGCCCTGCCGGACAGCTGGACACAGATGGCAAAACATACGCAAAAATCGGTGTAAAGGGTGGTTTTATCAGTATTTTGCATCTGCAAATCAGCGGAAAAAAAGCAATGCATATCTCCGACTTCCTTCGAGGATGCAATATAACAGGTTGGAAATTAATATATTGAACAGTGTGCTCTTTTTTTAACAAAATAATTTTAAAAAAGAATGCCAACCAATAAAAAAAAAAGTATATATTTGCAGCCGGAAAAAGTTGTATTAACCTGTTAAAATTATCACCATGAACAAAACCGAATTGATTGCCGCAATGGCAGAGAAAGCTGGTCTGACCAAAGTCGACGCTGGAAAAGCTTTGAACGCTTATGTCGATGTAGTAAAGGAACAACTCACCAAGGGTGAAAAGATCACCCTCGTGGGCTTTGGCACTTTTGATGTTGTCAGCCGTCCCGCACGTACTGGCCGCAACCCCCGCACCGGCGCCAAAATCAAGATTGCCGCCAAGAAAGCTGCCAAGTTCAAAGCAGGCAAGGGCCTTCTCTAATTGCCCTGCAATGTAATGAATTAAAGACTGAAAAGGCCGGGCCGCAGCGCAGCTGCAGCCCGGTTTTCTTTATCTCAAATCTAAAAAAGAAAGAGAATGTCTGCAGGGGCAGGCATTCTCTTTCGGTATGTGTAGTGTTGGTGTGAGGGTTAGCGCACAATGTCCATTTCGTCGATGAGGTTCTGGGCGTTGGCGTATTTGTCGATGACGAAGAGCATGTAGCGGCTGTCGAGGCAGATGCAGCGCTGCAGGTTCTCCTCGAAGTCGATGTCGCCGCTCATGGCTTCGCCGTTGCCGTCGAAGGCAAGGCCGATGAGGTTGCCGTAGGCATCGAGGACGGGCGAGCCGCTGTTGCCGCCGGTGATGTCGTTGTTGGTGATGAAGCAGGTGGGCAGTTGACCCTTGGCGTTGGCGTAG
>JAEEGL014438286.1_pt1 | contig 32767 bp, 32 predicted proteins | sample 9134231 | NCBI WGS metagenome assembly JAEEGL01 (sample SAMN16246548, study PRJNA631951) | gut metagenome | biome: gut microbiome; feature: rumen; material: fiber-attached | host: Bos | place: Iran: Karaj | collected 2018-10
GGTTGCAGTCGCAGGCCCCGCAGCAGCTGCTGCAGAGGAAGTTGAAGAGAAGACCGAGTTCGATGTCATCCTGAAGGACATCGGCGCGGAGAAGATCAAGGTCATCAAGGTCGTCCGCGAGCAGACCGGTCTCGGTCTGAAGGAAGCCAAGGAAGTTGTCGACAATGCTCCCAAGGCTGTCAAGGAAGGCATTTCCAAGGAAGAAGCAGAGAAGATCGTCGAAGCGTTCAAGGCAGTCGGCGCAACCTGCGAAATCAAATAAGCACCCGAATAACGCGAAAGAGACGGAAGCAATTCCGCCTCTTTTTTTGTATATCTTTTGTAAAACCGATCAATACACGAAAAATCGCGAAACAGGTGTTGACAAAACATACGGAATGTGGCATGATACTGCACAGAAAGTTTAGTGATCGTAAACTTTATGTTTAGAAAGGATTGACACTATGGAAGCGGGCAGACCGGAGATCGGGCAAAAGATTCGGCGGCTCAGAATCAAGCTCGGATTGACGCAGGAAGAACTTGCGGCGCGTACCGAGCTCACAAAAGGCTTTATTTCGCAGTTGGAGAACGATATTACCTCGCCTTCGATTACGACGCTGATGGATATTCTGGAAGCCCTCGGCACCGACATTGCAGCTTTTTTCAACGATCGTTCTGAGGAGCGCGTTGTCTTCACACCGGACGATACGTTCGAGAAGGAGGACGACGAAGCGGGCAATATGATTCGCTGGCTTGTACCGAATGCGCAAAAGAATGCGCTCGAGCCGATCCTTGTTTCGATTCGTCCCGGCGGACGCACAGATGAACTTGATCCGCATGAAGGGGAAGAGTTCGGAATGGTCCTTTCTGGGACGATCACACTGATCGACGGTGACACATCCTATCGCGTGCACAAGGGAGACTGCTTTTATCTGCATCCGCAAGGGGTTCACTGGCTTGAAAACAACGGAAAAACACCGGCAAAAGTGCTCTGGATCAGCACGCCGCCGTCATTTTAAAGGTTTATGGGGGGAATATGGAAAGTAAGCATCTGATTGAACTGATCGATATCAGCAAGGATTACAACGGAGACGTGGCGCTGGATCACGTCAATCTGTATATCAACGACGGCGAGTTTCTGACGCTGCTCGGACCGTCCGGCTGCGGCAAGACGACGCTTCTCCGGTGCATCGCGGGGTTCATCACGCCGTCGTCCGGCATGATCAAGATGAACGGTGTCGACATTGCAAAGGTTCCGCCGCATAAGCGCGAAATCAACACGGTCTTTCAGAAATACGCTCTGTTCCCGCACCTCAATGTGCACGACAACATTGCGTTCGGTCTGAAGATTAAGAAGACGCACAAACCCGTAATCGAGGAAAAGGTCGAAAAGATGCTCAAACTCGTCAATCTTGAGGGCTACGGAAAGCGTTGGATCGATCAGCTTTCCGGCGGGCAGCAGCAGCGCGTTGCGATCGCGCGCGCGCTTGTCAACGAGCCAAAGGTCTTGCTTCTAGACGAACCGCTCGGCGCGTTGGATCTCAAGCTCCGTCAGGAGATGCAGGTGGAGCTGAAGAGGATGCAGCGGCAGCTCGGCATTACGTTTATCTATGTTACCCACGATCAGGAAGAAGCACTGACAATGTCCGACACGATTGTTGTCATGAAGGACGGCGTTATTCAGCAGATCGGCAAACCGACCGATATCTACAATGAGCCGAAGAATCCGTTCGTGGCGGACTTCATCGGTGAAAGCAATATTGTTCCGGGCCTGATGCTCGAAGATTACAAAGTCCGCATGAACGGCGTCGTGTATCGCTGTGTGGATGCGGGCTTCGGTAAGAATGTGGAGGTTGATGCGGTAGTTCGACCTGAGGACATTGATATTGTACTGCCGGACAAGGCACGCGTAGCAGGCACGGTCGCATCTGTCGTGTTTATGGGCGTGCATTATGAGATCTGCGTCGATTGCGGCGGCTACGAATGGGTCGTACATACGACCGATTTTGCGGCGGTCGGGCAGAGGGTCGGTATTTCGATTCCCCCGGATGCGATCCACATCATGCACAAAACGCGCAGCAACAACATCTTTGACGCAGAGGTATGGCCGAGCGACGGCGCGATCTACATCGACGACGTGGCGTTCCCGTGTGATGGGCTGGATGATTACGAGAATAAAGAGATAGCGATTGTTCAGATTGCTCCGAAGGATGTGCGCATCGTCAATCCGCAGGATGCAAAGCTGACCGGCACGGTTAAAGCGTGCATGTTCCTCGGTACGCATTACGAAATCACCGTATCCTGCGAAGAAAACGACTGGATTGCACATACCGATACCTTCATGGAGGACGGTGAGGAAGTCGGCATTCTAGTTGATTCGGATAAAATGGAGCTGACAAAGAAAGAAAAAGACACGGAAGAAACCGAGGCATAAGGGGACGGACACATGAAGCGAAAATACTTTGCTTATCCGTATATCGTATGGATGATCCTGTTCATCGCAGCGCCGATGCTGTTCATCTTTTACTATGCGGTCAATGTGGACGGCGTCTGGACGTTCAAAAACTGCTGGGAAACGCTGACCGACGGGCAGAAGTGGCGCGTGCTGCTGGTGAGCGTGGAGATTGCGCTCGGTACGACGGTGATCTGTCTGCTGCTCGGCTATCCGATCGCGTACATTCTGTCCAACATGAAGAAATCGGTCGCGGGTTTCATCTCGGCGCTGTTCTTCGTGCCGATGTGGATGAACTTCGTGCTGCGCACCTATGCGTGGCGCGCCATTCTGGAATATGCGCTTCCGGACATGTTCGGTCTCAAGGTGACGCTGACCGGCACGCTCGGCGCGGTGCTGATGGTGCTCGTGTACGACTTTTTGCCGTTCATGGTCATGCCGCTGTACAATACGCTGAGCAAGCTGGACAAGAGCCTTCTGGAAGCCTCACGCGATTTGGGCGCGGACGGCAAGCAGACGTTTTTCCGCGTCGTGCTGCCGCTGTCGGTGCCTGGCATCGTCTCCGGCATCACGATGGTTTTCGTTCCGGCGATCACGGCATTCACCGTTCCAGCGCTGATCGGCAACGGCAACTACAACCTCTACGGCAACGAGATTGAACAGGCGTTCAAGCTGCTTGCGGGCAAGGGCGACTATTCCATCGGCTCCACGCTTTCGATCATCCTTCTTGTGTGCGTCCTGATCTCCACGGCGATCATGAACCACTTTGAGAATGATAAGGAAGGAGGGAGCCTGCTGTGAAACGATTCGGTCGTTCCCTCAAATACGTTTATCTCGGTCTGATGCTGCTGTTCCTGTATCTGCCGATCATCTACCTGATCGTGTTCTCTTTCAACGACTTCACTGTCGGTTCCGGGCGGCGCATCTCCTACTCAAACCTCGGTCGCTGGAACGGGTTCACATTTGCCAACTACGGCAAGGTCTTTTCCGGCGACGCAGGCAGCGCGCTTTTAGTCACGCTTGAGGTTGCGTTTGCATCAAGCATCCTTGCAACCGTCATCGGCACCGCCGCGGCGATCGGGATCAACTCGATGCGCAAACGCCCGAGGAACATCGTCGTCAACGTGTCGCAGCTTCCGATGGTCAACCCGGACCTTGTCACCGGTATTACGTTCATGATGCTGTTCGCGTTTGTGAACACCATGCTCGGAAAGCTCGGCGTGGGACAGGTCAACGACTTTGTCAAGCTGTTGATCGCGCACGTGTCGTTCAGCATTCCGTATGTGATCTTCTCGGTGCTGCCGAGACTCAAGCAAAGCTCCGATCTGCTGTACGAAGCGGCGCTGGACCTCGGCTGCTCGCCGTTCAAGGCGCTGATCACGGCGGTCATCCCGGACATCATGCCGGGCATTACCTCCGGCTTTATCATGGCGTTGACGATGTCGCTGGACGACTTTGTGGTCAGCTACTTCGTTTCGGACCGCATTCAGCCGCTGTCGGTGTACATCTACTCCAACACGGCACACGGCGCAAAGGGCGTCAACCCGGCAATCGCCACGATCATCTTTATTCCCTTGGTCGCTCTGCTTTTGATTGTGAACCTGCGGCGGCTTGCAAAGGAACGGGAATATGAGATTCAGAACAGAAAAGTCAAAATGAAGAAATAACAGTAGTGAAAGGGGAACCAAAATGAAAAAAGCTTTGAGCCTTGTCCTGATTGTCCTGCTTATTGCGTCGTTTGCCGCATGCAAAAAGACCGTTGAAGTCGATGAAAACACCTATGCGGACGGCGATCAATACGAGTATATCGGCGGCGAACTGAACGTGCTGAACTGGGGCGAATACATCGACGAAGACCTGATCACCCTGTTTGAACAGGAAACAGGCGTCAAAATCAATTATATTGAGATGATCAGCAACGAGGATATGCTGACGAAGATGCGCTCAGCCGACAGCAACATCGATCTGTGCTTCCCGTCGGATTACATCATCGAACAGATGATCAGCGAAGATATGCTGCAACCCTTGGATATGAGCAAGATCCCGAATGCCAAGAACATCGATCCGAAGATGATGGCGATCACCGACAGCTTTGATCCCGGCAACAAGTATTCTCTGCCGTACATGTGGGGCACCGTCGGCATCCTGTATAATACGACGATGGTGGATGAACCGGTGGATAGCTGGGGAATCCTTTGGAACGAAAAGTATGCAGGTCAGGTCTGGATGTATGACATCGGTCGCGACACCATCGGCATTACCCTGAAGTATCTCGGCTATGATATGAACACCCGCAGCGAAGCAGAGGTCAATGAAGCCGCAGATAAGCTGATCGAGCAGGCGCCGATCCGCAAGGGATGGGGGACCGATGACCTTCGTTCCACCATGATCAACGGCAAGGCGGCAATGTGCGTCATCTATTCGGGCGACGCGCTCGCCTGCATAGACGCAAATAATGATCTCGCGTATGCGGTGCCCAAGGAGGGCTCAAACGTCTGGTTTGACAACGTCATCATCCCGAAGACGGCAAAGAACGTCGAAGCCGCGCATGCGTTCATCAACTTCCTGAACGACGGCAACCTTGCAGCGCGCAATACCGAATACATCTATTATTCGACGCCGAATAAGGCGGCGATGGATCGTCTGAGCGCGGATTTCATCGAGGATGAAACGTACAATCCGCCGCAGGAGGTGCTGGACCGCTGCGAGGTCTTCCACAATCTCGGCGACTTCAACAAAGTGTTTAGCAATGCGTTTAGCCGGATCAAGTCCGCGAACTGAGGAGGACCTATGGAACAGCTGAAAAAGACGCTGCGGGAGCTGATGGCGATCGACAGCACCACCGGCTTCTTTGTGGAGATGGACGAGTACCTTCTCAAAGAGGCAAAGCGCATGGGCTTTGAAGCGGTGCGGCTCAACAAGGGAGGCGTGCGATTCGAACTCGGCGGAGAGGGCAATCCCGTCACGATTGCCGCGCATGTAGATGCGATCGGCTTGATGGTACGTCAGATCAATACGGACGGAACGCTTGCGGTTATCAAGGTCGGCGGCGTGCACCCCTACTACGCGTTGGATTGGAACTGCCGCGTACACGCCAGAAACGGCAAGGTCTACACCGGCACGGTGCGCCGCAAGAATCCGAGCGTGCACCTGATGAGCGCTTCCGAAAAGGAAACGCCGATGGATCTGGACACCAATCTTGTGCTGCTGCTAGACGAGGACGTGTATTCTCGCGCCGACGTCGAACGACTCGGCATCACTTGCGGCGATCAGGTCGCGATCGAAACACGTTATCTGGAGACGGAGAACGGATTCATCAAGAGCCGCTATCTCGACGACAAGGCGAGCGCGGCGACGCTGCTTGCGCTTGCGCAGAATGTTGCGGACGGTAAGGTCAAACTCAATCGCAAAGTCAGTCTACTCTTCACGGAATATGAGGAGATCGGACACGGCGGTGCCTGCGGTATCCCCGCCGACACGAAGGACCTTATTGCAGTGGATATCGGCTGTATCGGTATCGATCACGACAGCAACGAACACAAGGTCACGATTGCAACGAAGGATGCTTCGTTCCCGTATCATACAGTGCTGACCAACGAGCTTGTGAAGCTCTGCGAAAAGAACGGCATTTCGTATGCGCTCGATATGATGGTTCCGAGCTACGGTTCGGATGCTGACGTTTCTCTGCGCGCAGGCTACGACGTTCGCCATGCGCTGATCGGTCCGGGTGTGCGCGAAACACACGGTTATGAGCGTACGCATGAAGACGCATTAAAAGCGACGCTTGCACTGATTACGGCAATCACACAAGCATAAAAACCGTAGAAACATAAACGAGGAGCTTTCGGGCTCCTCGCTTTTTGTCTGATTTGTTATCAATCGTCGAATTGCAGTTCATAAACGCCGCGCTTGCGCACGTTCAACGGCTTGCAAGCACCGGGGGTAAGCACACGATCCATTTCTGCCGTGAAGTCCTGCAGGATATCGTTCGGCACAACAGCAAGTACAGTTCCCGCAAACCCGCCGCCGTGTACGCGTACTGCGCCGCGTCCGTTGAGCAGCTTCTTTGCATAGCAAATCACAAACGCCACCGCCTGCGCGTTAGAATGCCCTTCCGCAATGACGTTTTGCAGCAACATATAGGAGGAATCACCCGAAGCGTTGAGTTGATCCAGAAATGTCTGAAAATCACTGTTCAGCAATGCTTCCCGCGCCTTCAGAACACGACGGTTCTCGTCATAGACGTGCATTGCGCGCAGCATTGTACGATCGCCGAACAAGCGTCGCAGAACCGGCAGCGAAGCATAGAAATCATTTTCACTCACATCGCGCAGAGCATTTGCGCCGAAAAAGCCGTCCAAGGCAGCGAGCTCTTTGGTGATTGCCGCATAACAATCGGTCAGGTCTGCGTGATCCGCACCGGAGTCGATCACAACAAGCGTATGATTCGCGCTTGCAAAATCGAACGGAAGACGCTCTGCCTGCGGCAGCGCTGGATCGGAGAAGTCAAAGAAGGAAATGCCGCCGAGCGCACAGGCCATCTGATCCATCAATCCGGAGGGCTTTCCGAAATAGACGTTTTCGGCATGCTGACCGATGCGTGCAAGCGTGACGCCGTCAAGCTCGCCGTTGAGGTAATATCCGCTCAGCACGCCCGCAAGCAGCACCTCAATCGCGGCTGACGAGCTTAAGCCGCTGCCGGAGAGCACATTCGAAACAACGTAAAGATCAAGCCCGAACGGGTTCGCACCGCGTTCGACGACGCCCGCAAGTACACCGCGCAGCAGCGCCGTCGTTGTACCGTATTCGGCGGGATTCGGGCTGAGATCGTCAAGTGAAACAGAACAGGCGGGGAAGCCCTTTGATGCAAGACGAATCTCTTTTCGATCATTCGTTGCGGCAAGCGCCACAGCCGAAAGATTTACACCGCAGGCAATCACCAATCCGTGTTGATGATCGGTATGATTGCCGATCAGCTCTACGCGTCCGCATGCAGAGAATGCTCGCTGAGAGGAGCGACCGTACAGTTCTTCAAAAGCTTTCCGCATTATTTCGATGGATTCCATATTCAATCCTCCTTACTGATAAAACGATACATCGTAGTGCGTGAAGAAGTGCATCCGTTTCCATATAAAACACTTTCAGCTCGGACAGGTTCATTCCGAAATGCTTGACGACCCTCTGTCTCAAGACAGACTGCACCGAACGGACAGTAATACGCGTCGTTTTTGCCGCTGCGTTTGCCGAGAAACTCTGCGTTGTAAAACTGTACTGCTTTGCAATCGGTTCGTATCTCCATACCGATCCCACGATTGCCAAATAGGCGAATGGGACTGCCGTTCAGCACAAAACTGTGGTCGTATGCACCGTCGATGATTCTTAATTTGCGAAAATCGAATCGCGTACCTAAGACATCCGCTTCACCGTTTGTTGGGATCATATCGGCACCGACCGGTACGTACCTGTCGGCGGGGATTTCAAGCAGATGAGAACGCGTATCGCCTGCATTGTGTCCGTTCAGATTCCAATAAGCGTGATTTGTCGGATTCCAAGCCGTCAAAGCATCCGAACAACCGCGATATGTGAGTTTCAGCACATTGCCGTTAAGCGTATATGATGCGCTGCACATGAGCATTGCAGGAAAACCCTCTTCACCGTCTGATGCGGTAAGTCGAAACACAACTGAATTCTGATACGCACGCGCTTTCCACAAGCGTTTATCAAACCCGGTTACTCCGCCGTGGAGCTGATTCTTGCCTTCATTTGCAGTAAGGGGGTAGTATTGATCTTCAATCCTCAGAACCGCGTCCGGAATGCGTCCGGCATAACGTCCGATCGAAGCACCGAGGTATCCGTCGTTTTTTTCATATTCCTCGATTGTATCGTAACCGAGCACTACATCAATGCGTTCGCCCCTGTGCGGAAGAACAACAGACTGCAGCGTTGCACCGTAATCGAGCACGGTTATGCCGATTCCGAGTTCATTGGTGATCGTGTATGCGGTTACATGGAAGCCGTTTTTCGTGAAGCCGAATGGCCGTTTGGTTATCATATATCATCCTCTGCTGAATCTACTGTATTATAGCAAAATGCCGATCAATGTGCAATCTTGCCTTGCATTACCCTGTAATGTGTATGCCGCAATAGACAGTTGATCCTGTTGTCGTTACGTATCAGCATGTACGTCAAAAATGCAAAAGGAACAGAAATCATGCGCTTTTATTCTTTTTCTCGGATCGGATAGCTTCCCACAGCAAAAGAGCGACGATCGGCATAAGCGAAATTCCGGCCCACAGAAAGATGTTTGCATTCGGAATGAACGATGCGGTTCCGTCGGAATTGATAACCGTCTCTGCGCCTTTCAATACAAGACTTCCGATTGCTGGACCGATGACACCGGGTATTAAGACCTGTGCGAAAATGCGTAGCCCCTGAAAGCGTCCTGCCATACCGGAAGGAGTCGTTTCGCGAATGCGAGCACCGAATACCGCCATCCCGCAAAGATAACCGCACATCATGAGAAGCGAACCGACAAAAACAAGCGCGGTGTTTCGAAACAAATAAAGTACCGCGTAGCCGAGAAGCAATACGCCGAGCGAAGGAATCAGAGTCTTACGGTAACCGAATCTGTCGAACAACCGTCCGTACAATGCAGTTGCAACTGCCGCAAGCAGGATTGCAGGCGCCATGATCAACACGTAATTTTCTAAATGCAGCGCTTCGGTATAGTAGAGGATCAGATACGGCATAAAAACCTGTATGGAGATTCCGAATACCGTAAAAGCAAGAAGCGCGTGATAAAGCGACGGATTCGCTTTAACAACACGCGGTCGAAACCCGTACAGAAGCGTTTCCCTGTAACATGCTGTCTGTTTCATTAAACCTTTCGGTTCCTCAATGAGAAATATACCCAAGACGCCGCAGATAAGAACGATACCGCCGATGATCAGAAACAGAACGGTCCAATGCGCTGCGTTTGAGGTATCCGCCCACATAGTACCGCCGAATACGATTAGGATTGCCATCAACGGCATCATTGCGTTAATGCCTTCGGCTTTGCCGCGATTGGTATCGTCGGTGGAATCGGTCAGCCATGCGTTGAAGCAGGCATCATTCGCAGATGAACCGAAAAACGTCATAATGCAATCGAATATGATAACCAATGCGCAACCGAGCGCGGCAGCATTTGCAACGGTCGGAAACACGGCGGAAATCCAGTCCGTTCGCAGAAATGCAAAGCACAGAATGGAGACGCCCCAAAGGATATAGCCGAAACACATGAATATCTTGCGTTTTCCGAGCCGATCCGAAAGCGCGCCGATGAAGATCGTTGTCAGCGTTGCCGCAACGGCGCTTGCCTGTACCATCAGCGAAATCTCTTTCGGGGACGCATTGAACATGTGATAGATAAACACGTTGAAATACATGTTCTCGACGACCCATGCGATCTGTCCGATCAGACTGAAAATGACCAGAACGGTCCAAAAGCGGCTGCGACGCATATACACGACCTCCGATTCAAATCTGTATACAGTATAGCAAATTGCAGCAAAATACGCAACAAAAAAGCGCCGAAGCGCTTTCAGTCCTGTTTTCGGTATTCATAATAGGCATAATCGGAAAAGGTTTCCAATTTCTCTTTGAGAAACGATTCGACCTCGCGCTCAATCTTCGTCTGCGCTTCCCTCTTGGAAAGAGTCGGATCCGGATAGATCGGATCTGAGATAAACACGGTTCGACGCGGTGATCTCAAAAAAGGTATCTTTCTGCATTGATAGGTAAGTGCTACGGCAATTACGGGAAGATTAAAAGCAACCGGATAGCGAAAGGCTGCGCCGTGCAGAGGCCTGAGAAACGTACAGTAATCCCAGATGTGCGCTTCCGGAAAGATACCGACGCAATTGCCTTGTTTCGCACGCGTTTCAACCGCTGTCAGGAACAGCGGCATCGCCTTGAAGTTCTGCGGAATCGGTATACCGCCGAGCATCTGAACGAGAGTACGAATACCCGGAATTGATACGGCGTCGGGATTTACAATAACATAGGCACGTTTCGGAAACGCAACGATGGGGGACAGAAACGCATCGGAAAAGTGCGAATGATTTGCATACAGAAAATAACCGGTGTTTTTCAGTGCTTTGACTGCTTTCTTGTTCTTCACACGATAGCCGCAAATAAAGAAGCAGAAAAAGTATACGAGCGGAATCGCTATGAGATAATACGCAATCCAGCCGAAGAAACGGAAAAACGCATTTTTCGGGATAAACGGAAAGTGTTCGTCGACCGATTTGGTGTCGATGTTTGTCCCTGCATAGTCTTCGTTCGCTGCGTCACTGTAATAGATAACGCGTTTCGGTTCTGTCGGTTTACGAGACATATTGACGCCTTTCCGCCGCGTCCGCGAGCATTGCTTCCATGCGGTCCATACAGTGTTCGTATTCGTGCTGTTGTACGAAGTTTGCATAACGTTCCCGCATCTTTGCGCGTTCATCGGGATGTTCAATCCAATAATCGATCTGTTTGGCGAGATCGTCGGCATCCTTATTCTTGAACAAATTTCGTTCATCAAGCGCGAAGTAGCGTGTTGCGCTTCTCGGTGAATTTGCAATCACAGGAACGAGCCCGCAAGCGATCGCTTCGAGACAGGAGATTGCTTCGATTTCGATCTCCGCCGGATGAACGTAGAGATCTGCACAGTTCAATTGCTTCACGAGTTCTTCGCGCGAAAAGAAATGAAACTCGGGCGGGTTTTTCAGACTTGCACTGCGGCGCTGCAGCTTCTCGAGCTGCGGACCGACACCTGCAAAGACAAGCTGGATTTGATCGCTGTACTTTGAACGCTTAACTGCATCGATCAGAACACGATGCGTTTTCTCCTTGCTTAGGCGTCCGGTAAACTGTATTACAAACTTGTCTTTATACTGCTCGGGACGCTTGACCTGGATCGGATGGAAGGCCTTGTTCACACCGTTGGATATCACGCATGCAGGCGTTTCATGACCGACGGCACGTTCGAATGTATCACGGATGAATGCGGAGGGATAGTGAATGCGCGCACAGTGACGATAGGAATGTGCCCAGATTGTCAGATAGAAAATGCGGTTCGCGAGCCAAAGGTCTTTCATGAACAGGTGAGACGTCAAATTCTCTGCCTGGCAATGAAACCCTGCTGTGATCGGAATGTTGCGCTTTCTTGCAAGTTTGACTGCGCGGCGACCGAGCGCAAACGGCACCATGAAGTGTACGACATCCGCGCCTTGAATAGCTTCTTCAATCACGCGGATATCTGGAACCGAAAGCTTGACGCCGTTCTTTTTCAGGTATGAATCAAAAATGCCGAGACTGCGATTCGGTACGATATACAATCCTTCTTCGCCTTTACGGTTCTGATCCGAGCATACAACGCGTACGGTATGTCCGCGTTCACGCATCGAGCGAATCAGATTCAGCGCGGCAATCGTCGTACCGTTGTTAGCTTCGCCGAGCACATCGCAGATAACGGTAATAATCATAATAAATCCTTTCGAGTTACAGAGACGATAATCATTATAGCATGAAAACGAAAAGATTCAAGCAATATATTGTCTTGTCGAAATCAATCGAGAATGATACGCCATGCGTCGATGAGATGCGCAAGCGACCACGCAGCATTAGCCGGACTGGTTGACGGCAAGAGAACGGCATCTCGTTCCGTTATTAAGCGAATATAGCGGTTATAGCAATCCAACGATGCTTTTCCGTTGCAATAGATTGTTTGAATCGGCGCATTGTCCAGAATCACGGAGAGATCATTCGGAACAACGTCGCGGATAGAACTGTCCGAACTGCCTTCAATTGTACAGCGACCGATGCTGTCCCAAAGCGCAATGCGATGACGCTGTAAAAAAGACTCCTTCGCAGGAATGCACATAGGCGTTTCATCAGAATAAACAGCGGCAATCACCTTCCAGAATCGGTTTTGCGGATGTCCGTAAAAGAACCGCTGTTCTCTCGATTTAACAGAAGGAAAGCTGCCGAGAATCAGGATATGCGAATCCGTCCGATAGAAAGGCGGGATGGGATGAATGATTTCCGTGCGCTGCATACTAGAATTCTATCACGGAAATCCCTGAAATGCAACAAAGCAACCGTACATCTGTATTCTCGTTTGCGCTGCACAGTCGCAGCCGGATGGTATGCGCCGTAAATAGTACTTGCATTAACAGGTGTTTTTGTGTATGATGTGATTGTATAAAATATGATAGATACAGGGGGCAGAACCGCATGAAGAGAATCCTATCTTTTGCATTGATGATTTGTATGATCGTATCTATGCTGACCGCGTGTTCGTCATATGATCCGACGCCTGTTGTTCCGGCTGTGAGCGAGCAGCCGAATCCGACGGGACAAGCGGAACCGGAGGAAGAAATTGTCATTATTGACGTTGATCCCAGTGAATGGGAGACAACCGAGTCGCCGGCGTTGAACGAAGCAGAGCTGGCAATCTTTGACAAAGCGTTCAGTCAGCTTATGGGTGTCAGCTATACACCGCTTGCATATCTGGGCAGACAGGTGGTCGTCGGAACAATTCATACGTTTCTGACAAGAGCGAAGGTCGTTGTGCCCGGCGCAAAAGAGACATATGCGATCGTGTATCTATATGAGGAACGCGACGGAAGCGTACGGATTATAGATATTTCGCGGTCCGATATCGAAACCGGGATGGATGATCCGATGGCGGGAGTGGAACCTGCGGATGATCCTGTTTTGACTGATGAACTCAGAGAGGGCTGCGATAAAGCGTTGAAAGAACTGGTCGGCGTGGAATATACTCCGGTTGCGCTCTGCGGAACAAGAATTGCTTCCGGTCTCTCCTATGTGATCATCGCAGAATCAACACCGGTTCTTCCGGAAACGGAAACGGGGTATTCGTTTGTTTACCTCAGTTTAAGCAACAACGGCAAGTATTCGGTTGATAATGTCATTGATTTCGAAGCAGAAGTCAATTCGCCGAATGGTGATGATCCGGACGAGCCGGATCCGACGGAAGAACCGACGCCGGTTCCGACTGCCACGTCGGTTCCGACTGCAACTCCGGTTCCGACTGCAACTCCGGTTCCGACTGCAACACCGGTTCCGACTGCCACGCCGAAGCCGACACAAACGCCGAAACCGACGCGTACCCCGAAGCCGACTGCAGCGCCGACACCGGAACCAACGAAAGAACCGACACCGGAACCGACGGAAGAACCGACGGAGCAACCGACGGAAGAACCGACACCGGAACCGACCCAGGAGGCAGCAGGCGGATGGACGAAACCTTCTTCTCCTGCAATTACAAAGAAATTAAAGAAACTGTTCAAACAAGTCTCTGAACAGGTTGTCGGCGTATCCTATAATCCCGTGGTGTTTATCGGCAGTCAGATTGTAAACGGAACGAACTATGCGGTCCTGTGCGAAACATCAATTGCAGCGCCTGATTCTCAGGATGTGTATTCTATTGTTTGTCTCCATGAAGACAATGACGGAAAAGTAACGATTACTGACGTGAATATGTCTGCCGTTCGTACCTATACTTCGAATCCAATGGGCGGCTGGACGCGCGCGAGTGATCCCAAAGTAACCTCAGAACAGAAAACAATGCTGAAGAATGCGCTGAAAGAGTTTATGGGAGCGAGCTATTCGCCGGTTGCGCTGCTGAGCACGCAATCCGTATCCGGAACAAACTACTGCTTCTTCTGTGAATCAAGAAAAGTCACAGCCGATCCGACATCCGATTATGTATTTGTTTATCTGTATGAGGACATGGACGGCAATGCAACTGTCACAGATATTGTCGGCTTCTACGGAAACTGAACCGCATACAATGCAAGAACCATCCGAAAGGGTGGTTCTTTTTCATGAAATCCTCGTATCGTGAAAAAACAGTTGACATTTCAGAACCGGCATCGTATAATACACATTGCGCGGCAGTGCTGGAATTGGCAGACAGGCACGTTTGAGGTGCGTGTGCGCAGGCGTATGGGTTCAAGTCCCATCTGCCGCACCAAAACAAATACCACCCCACGCGGGTGGTATTTGATCAGGGGATGTAGCTCAGTTGGTCAGAGCGCTGTGTTCACATCGCAGAGGTCTAGGGTTCGAGCCCCTACATCCCCACCAAAGAATGAATCCTGTCATGAAAGTGACAGGATTTTTCCTTTCTGTTTCTCTCGTTTTCTCGGTATCTGTTCATTCGGACAGAATCTGAACGGTATCCCGATTCGTGAACTTTTTGCGTTTCTCTTTTCAATTGCGTTAATATGCATTATAATGGTTCTGCGGAGGAAAGAACTATGGATTCGTTCAATACAGCGGTCAATTGCGGATCGTTTTTGCTGCCATGGAATGCAATCATGCTTGCACTCGGTATTCTGATTGCCGTGATTGTCACTGAGATTATTGTCAAAAAGCGCGGACTTTACAAGGACCTTGCTCTTGATGCTTGCATTGTCGGCATTCCCTGCGGACTCGTCGGCGGACGTTTGTTTTCGGCATTATCCGGTAAAATCGCTTTTTCATCGTTCCTGAATCTCAGTGAAACCGGCATGAATCTGCCCGGCGCGCTTCTGTTTGCGGGCATCGGTATCCTGATTTATCTGAAAATTAAAAAGCTGTCTATCCGAGGATCTCTGGATGTTATGATGCCGGGGACTTTCTTCGGACTTGCGATCGGCCGTTGGTCTGATTTTTTCCTGTGCGACGGCTTGGGAAAACTTGCTGGTGCCGGAATACCGAAGTTCTTTCCGCTGGTTACATTTACCAACGCATATTTCCACGATCGCACAACCGTTGCTTATGCGATATTCTTCCTTGATTTTGTCATTTGTGCAGCGTTGGGCATCGTCGCTTTGATTCTTTACAAAAAGAGAACGCACGCTGGCAGAGTTGCCTGTATAACAACGATCTCTTATCTCTTTGCGGAATTCATTCTGGAATGGCTGCGTGAAGGTGAGGCTAGACAGATCGTATTCGGAGAAATGCGCTTCAATCAACTCGTATTGATCGGTACGCTTCTGACCGTCGTCGTATTTGTCGTCATCGAAAAGAATCAAAAACAGCCCGTGAGTGTTGTTGCGGAATATAAAACGGTCAATAACGAAGAAGATGCATCGCAGAAGACAGAAATCACGGATAAGGATGAGCAAACGGAAGAAACACAAGCGGAAGCTGAACAACCACAAGCATGAAACGCCTTTTGATCCTGTTATTCGCGCTTGTATGCGCGGCATGCACCTCACAGGAAGCGCATCTGATCTATCTGCCCGAGCAAACGGAAGCACCGGTCGTTGAGACTTCACCGACACCGAAGCCGGAACCCGAGCCGATTTACTTTGCGCCTATAGAAGGCGAGGGCTTCTCAACCGATCCGAACGGACTGCCGATTCTGCATCCGGATACGCATTACTATGACTATTATCTGTCGATCGGCAATCTTCGTATTTATGAACACAACGGTGAAACTCTAATTGACGCGATCATCACAAACAGTTTCGGAAAGACGCTAACAGGTGGATTACGGGTTACTTTCTATGATGACAGCGGTATGCAGTACGGTTATGCTGATTTTTATACCGCTGCAGGCGGGCTGAAACTCTTTTCCGGAGAGAACCGCGTTTATGCCGATGTGTTGACCGAAGTGAATGTTCAGGGGATGCGCTTCGAGTTCTCGGTTACCGAACCATTTTTACCTGAGGTTTAGACAAAACAATATAATTGCGACTGTCATGCCGACAGTCGCTGTTTTGTTATACCTGAATTTTGATTCGCAGCAGATCGCCTTTTTCCAAAGGAAGTGCGGTCGGAATGCGCAAGACCTGTTTCACTCGATTTGCAACTGCAATTGAATCACCGTTTTCATCATAGATTTCATCTGCCGTCAGAATCGCACCGCGAAGAGTAGGGGAGATCACCTCCAAAGAATCACCGCGTACGAAACGATTCCTCTGTTCAATTTCAGCAACGCCGTTCTCACAGGAAAGCACCACACCGGCAAAACGATGCGTCTGCGTATATGTGCCTGCATTTGTGTGATCGTTCGGAAGTTCACCATGATAGAATCCGGTCGTATACGGTCGATGAGAAACGGTAAGCAGCTCTCTTTGTGCTTCTTCTGTGCTTATCGTTCCGTCAAGTACACGCCTATAGGCATTTGTGACAACTGCAACATAGTATTCTGTTTTCATGCGTCCTTCGATCTTCAGCGACGAAACACCCGCATCGATAAGCTCGCCCGTAAGCTCGATACAGTTCAAATCGCGTGATGACAGTATATAGCTGTGATTACCCTCCTGTACAATCGGGAAGCTCTGATTTGAACGCGTTTCTTCAACAAGCGCATACGACCATCGACACGGCTGCGCGCAATCGCCCCGATTACCGCTTCTTCCGAGGATCGCAGAGGACAAAAGACAGCGTCCTGAATATGCCATACACATCGCACCGTGCACAAATGCCTCCAGTTCCAGATCATCCGGAATGCGTCGCCTGAGTTTTCGGATTTCCTTAATCGTCATTTCTCGTGCAAGTACAATACGGCGTGCACCAAGCGCATACCACGTCATCGCAGAGGCATGGTTCATGCAACTTGCCTGTGTGGAAACATGCAATTCCAAGTGCGGGCATGCTGTGTGCATCGTTGCGAGCACACCGAGATCCGAAACGATCGCAGCGTCCGCACCGCATTCTAACAGCATGTTTGCATAAGCGGGAAGCAGGTCGATTTCGTCGCTGTATGCAAGTGAATTGACCGTTACGTACAGGCGCTTTTGAAGCATATGTGCTTTTTTTGCCGCATCAGCAATCTCATCAAATGAAAACGCAGCGTTCTTTGCGCGAAGCTGCAGCATGGGACCGCCCAAATAGACGGCGTCCGCACCAAAGCGAAGCGCTGCATCGAGCGCAGCATTTGAGCCAACAGGCGCCAATAGTTCTGCCATAACCGTTCCTCCGTTTGGCACAGTATAACAACTTTATGCACGTTCGTCAACGATACTTGCATCAGATCGGAAAGCGTGATATGATAGGCGAAACAAACATACGGAAAGCAAAAAAGAGGTAATATGCTGCATATCGGCTGTCATCTGTCGCCCTCTGACGGGCTCCTGAAAATGGCACAAACCGCGTTGTCGCTCGGAGCGGATACATTTCAGTTCTTTTCGCGTAATCCGAGAGGGAGCAAGGCGAAAACTTTGGATACAGAGGATGCTGTTGCGATGGACTCGTTTCTCAAAGACAACAACTTCGCTCCGGTGCTGGTTCATGCGCCGTATACGCTTAATCCATGTGCGGAAAAGCCTGAAACTGCAGAATTTGCCGAGCTTGTGATGCGTGACGATCTTTTGCGATGCACGAAGATGCGTGCACCGTTTTATAACTTTCATCCCGGCAGTCATGTAGGGCAGGGCGAACAGATCGGAATCGAAAAAACAGCTGCGCTCTTAAATCGTATTCTTTCCGACGAGACAGACACAACGGTACTGATCGAAACAATGTCCGGGCAGGGCAGCGAAATCGGCGGTACCTTTGAGAGCGTGCGGGAGATTATAGATCGTGTCGTGTTGTCGGAGCGTATCGGTGTGTGCCTAGATACCTGCCATGTGTTTCAGGCTGGTTACGATATCGTCAATAGTATTGATGGCGTTCTGACTGCATTCGACCGTGTGATCGGGCTGGATCGCCTGCACTTTATCCACATCAATGACGCGAAATTTGGCATCGGAGATCACAAGGACCGCCACGCCGCGATCGGTGAGGGCATGATCGGGATTGACGCATTCAAACGAATCGTGAATCATCCGGCTTTGAGAAATCTGCCGTTTTGTCTCGAAACGCCGCACGAAAAGTTAGAAGAATATGCTGCGGAAATTTCACTCTTGCGGGGGCTGACCGAATGAAAAACGATTTGGTTTCAATCGCCCCGTGTGTCGATTATTCAGATGAACATTGTGCGGAAGCGATACGAAAAGTTGTACAGCCGCTCGGTGGATTCGATTGGGTACAACCGGGTATGAGAATAGCGATCAAAGCGAATTTTGTAGCGGCTGCCAAACCGGAAAGAGCAGTTACAACGCATCCGCGCATGCTAATAGCACTTTCAAAACTGCTGATAGAACGCGGCGCAACAGTCACAATCGGGGACAGTCCCGGTAACTTCTATACCGCATCGGTACTCAATCGCGTTTATTCGATACTGGGATTGGAGGAGGCGGAAGCGCTCGGTGTAACACTGAATCGCGACTTTTCAGAAAAACAAACTTACTTTGCGGATGCGGTTCAGGCAAAAAGCTTTACCTATACGCGCTATTTGGACGATGCCGATGCGATCATTAACTTCTGCAAGTTAAAATCTCATGGCATGATGGCATTGTCAGCCGCAGCCAAGAATATGTTCGGAACGATACCGGGTACCATGAAACCCGAATATCACTATCGTTTTCCGAATCCGAACGACTTCGCGGATATGATCGTCGATCTCGATGAGTATTTCAGACCGGTTCTCAACATCTGCGACGCGGTTGAGGCGATGGAAGGCAACGGACCGACACAGGGAACGCCGAAGCATCTCGGTTGTCTGCTCGCTTCCCGTAATCCTCATTGCCTCGATCTGTTGGCAGCGGTATTGATCGGGCTCAATCCGTATGAAGTACCTACCATTGCCGCGGCAAAACGCCGCGGTCTGGTCCCGGATACGTTTGCGGATCTCCGGATCTCGGGTGATTGGAAAACGTTTCAACCCAAAGGATTTGCATGTATCCGAAACCGCAACAGTACGCTGTTTGTCAACGGAACAACATCTTTCGGACGTTTGACGCAGAAGGCGATTCGACTTTGTCTTGAATCCCGCCCGCAGGTGAGTATGCGGGAATGCGTCGGATGCGGAAGATGCTCCGAGGTGTGTCCGGCGCATACGATTGAAATCATAAACGGAAAAGCTCTGATTCATCGACAGAATTGCATCAAATGCTTTTGCTGCCAGGAGTTTTGTCCGAAAGGCGCAATGCAGGTGCATCGCACGGCGCTTGCGCGGCTGCTGAACAAATAAGAGGTGAACAAATTGCAAAGATACAAACGGTTATTGATACTGCTCTTGTGCGCCTTTCTGATCGGTGCTTCGACTGCATGTAAACAAACCAAACCGAAGGATACGCGCCCCTCGGTCGTCGTTACGATTTTTCCGCAGTATGATTTCATTCGACAGATTGCAGGAGATCTAGTCAATCTCACAATGCTCGTTAAACCCGGCAGCGAGGTCCATGGCTATGACCCGACATTCTCTGAGGTTTCGACGATTCTTCATGCCGATTTGTTTGTGTACGTAGGCGGCGAAAGCGATCGTTGGGTCGAAGAAGTGTTCAAAAGGAACGATCATGCGGTCAATGCAATCTCTCTTCTGCATGTTGTGGAAACGCTTGACGAAGAAACCGTTACGGGTATGCAAACGGAGAAAGAGGAGGAGACGGTTCCCGATGAACATGTTTGGACAAGTCCGAAAAATGCGATTCGTATTGTTGAAACGATACGCGACGCATTGACAGAGATCCTTCCGGAACATACCGGTACGCTTAATTCAAACGCGGATCACTATATCGAACAACTGAATGACTTGGACATGCGATTTCATGACGTGGCAGATCATGCTAAGCGCAAAACAGTCGTATTCGCAGAACGCTTTCCGTTTCGTTATCTGATGAACGAACTTGATATTACCTATTTTGCGGCTTTGCCCGGCTGTTCAAGCAACGAGGAAGTCAGCCTTTCGACCGTAGCATTCCTGATCGATCGCGTAAAAGAGGAACATCTTCCGAGCGTGTTTTATATCGAGTTTTCCGACGAAAAAACAGCAGATGCGATTGTAGCTGCAACCGGCTGTAAAAAGCTGCTTTTGCACAGCTGCCACAATATCAGCAAAGCAGACTTTGACGCAGGCGTGACATATTTGGATCTTATGAATCAAAATGTCGAATCATTAAAGGAGGCATTATCCTGAATGGCACTATTAACCTTTGAAAGCGTCGGCCTGGCATACGGCGGCGACAATGTTGCGCACGATGTAAGCTTCTCCGTGCAGACGGGGGAGTTTTGGGGGATCGTCGGCGAAAACGGTTCCGGCAAAACGACGCTGATGAAAGCGCTGCTCGGATTGATTCCCTGCGCAAGCGGACGCATCATTATGGGCGATGGGCTCAAGCCGGCTGAAATCGGGTATCTGCCGCAGCAGAGTGCAATCCAAAAGGACTTTCCCGCTTCGGTCGAGGAAGTCGTTCTTTCCGGAACGATCGGTTACCGCGGCATAAAACCGTTCTATGGGAAAGCGGAACGCGACATTGCACATCGAAACATGGACATGCTTGGGTTGATACCGCTGCGCAAACGCAGTTACCAGGAGCTCTCCGGAGGACAGCAGCAGCGCGTCTTGCTCGCAAGAGCGCTCTGCGCCACCAAAAAATGCCTTGTGCTTGATGAACCGACTACCGGTCTTGATCCGGTTGTGACCGCAGAATTCTATCATTTACTGCACGAAATCAATCAAAGCGGCATGACAATTGTGATGGTTTCGCATGACGTCGAGCAAGCTGTGCGTTCCTGTTCGCATATTCTGCATCTCAGCTGTCATCCTTTGTTTATCGGTACGTCAGCGCAATATCGGACAAGTTCGCTTGGGAGAAAGTATCTGGAGGTGCAGGGGCTGTGACGTTGCGTTCGATTACATCCGTTTTTTCGGACCCTTATCTGCAGGAAATTCTGATTCGCGCAATCGTTGTCGGCGTATTGGTATCGCTCTGCGCGAGTCTTTTGGGTGTGACACTCGTGTTGAAGCGCTATTCGATGATTGGCGACGGACTTTCCCATGTCGGGTTCGGCGCATTGGCGCTTGCAACCGCATTGAATCTTGGCAATATATCGACGGCGGTATCGCTGCCGATCGTACTCGTTGTCGCATTTCTGTTAATGGGTCGCAATGACAGGCATCGCATGCAGGGGGATGCGGCTATAGCCGTGCTGTCGACAGGCGCAATCGCAATCGGTACGCTGCTGTTCCGCTTTTCGAAAAATCAATATGCGGATATCTGCAATTCCCTGTTCGGGACCGCTTCAATGTCTACGCTTTCCAAGAGCGATCTATGGATCACTGTTGCAGTGTCTGCCATCGTACTTACGCTGTTTTTACTGTTCTATACGCGACTGTTCTCGGTAACATTCGACGAAAACTTTGCAAAGGCAACCGGCGTTCATGTCCGCATTTACAGTCTGCTCTTAGCCGCTTTGACAGCTGTCACGGTTGTTATTGGCATGAAGATGGTCGGCGCGATCATGGTTTCGGGACTCATTATCTTTCCGGCTTTATCAGCTATGCGCGTATGCAGGCGATTCAAATCGGTTGTAATAACTTCTGCTGCTCTTTCGCTTGTTTGCTTTGCCGTCGGATTCTTGCTTTCTCTTCTGATCGATACGCAGCCCGGCCCCGCGATTATTGCCGTACATGTTCTTGCTTTTCTGATTTGTTGTTTGATCGGCTTACTGAAAAATCGTATTCGTACAGCAAACAGTAAAAAAATAGTTGTGGAATAGCATCATTCATGCTATAATATATATTGATAATCAAAAGGAGGTTAATGTATGAAAAAGTTCTTTCAGGAATTTAAAGAATTTGCTCTGAAGGGAAGAGTTGTCGATCTGGCTGTTGCAGTTGTAATCGGCGGTGCATTCGGCGCGATTGTCACTTCTTTGATCAATGACATCATCATGCCGCTGATCGGTTTGATCATCAAGGTCGATTTTTCGCAATGGTTCATTCCGCTCGGCGAAGTGCCTGAGGGAACCGCAATGACAGCGGAAGCGTTGGCGGAAGCCGGTGTTTCCGTATTCCATTACGGCAAATTCATTTCTGCGATTGTCTACTTTATTCTGATCGCCCTTGCAATCTTCATCGTCGTTCGTGCAATCAATAAAGTGGAAGCCAAGGCTGCTGAATTGAAAAAGAAGGAACAACCCGCAGAAGAACCCAAGAAGCCGCGTCTTTGCCCGTATTGCAAGCAGGAGGTTGCCGACGATGCAACCCGCTGCCCGCACTGCACGAGTGAACTGCCGCCGGAAGAATAATCCAATCATCAAAAGGATCCTCAAAGAGGGTCCTTTTTTGATGCAAATGCGGATGAAATTCGTCGGTTCTGTGAATACTTTTGCGCACAGGTTGCAAAGAATGAAAGCATTTGTTATACTGTTAAATAGAAAAATATGCGCATGATGCAGGAAAGGAAATGCTTTGCCCGAGACAATCGAGCTTAAACCGTATCGAACGGTACAGAAGAATAGTGAAACCGAGTATGTGATCAACCGCTCGCGTTTTATCGGACGCTGCTTTTCCGTATCGGACGAGAAGGAAGCACTGTCGATCCTCGAACGCATCAGGAAACAGAACTGGGACGCAACGCATAATTGCTTTGCATATCGAATAAAAAGCGGCGCGGCACGGTATTCCGACGACGGAGAGCCGCAGGGTACTGCCGGCATGCCGATGATGGAAGTCCTTAAGAAGCGTGATTTATACGATGTGCTTGTCGTCAGTACACGCTATTTCGGCGGCATTCTTTTAGGCGCGGGCGGATTGGTGCGCGCGTATACGCGTTCGGCGTCGGACGCAGTGAATGATGCCGGAATCCTCGACATGCTGCCCTGTACAGGATTCCGCCTGCGAGTTGCTTATCCCTATTGGAACGGCGTACAGAGCGTATTTGAGCGTTACGGCGTTTTGGAGCACACGAATTATTCAGATTCGATCGATTGTATCTTTCGTTGTCGATCCGAACGGTCATATGCATTCCTGAAGGCACTGACCGAACGAACGGAAGGACGCGTATCGGCAGAAGCATTTGAAGAAGGGTATTTTGGGTTTCCGGAGGAATCATGAAACGACGGCTGATTCTTATCTGCATTGCATTCCTGCTTCTCGCGGGCGTTCGTCCCCTAGCAGGTGTATTTGCCGACGCCGATCATCCGATCACAATGTTCATTCAAATTGAGAACGATCCGGAACTGGAATCCGGCGGAACCGTTCCGGACATGCTCTTTACCATACGCAATTCAGGTACGGAAGACTATACGCTTGAGCATGCTGTCCTTTCCGGCGGTTATGAGAACCGAACACTGACACTTGACGACAAAATTGTTGTACCTGCAGGCGGCACCAAGGAGTTCCGCCTGACAGATGTATCTGTTCGTGACGATCAACTCGACAAAGATATTACCTATCAGCTTTCCTGGAAAGAGATCGTTTATTCAGAAGATGCGGAAAGCGGCGCAGTGCTTTCCTTCATTTACGAACGAGAAACATCAGCGCAGATCCGCATTGATCGGTTTATTCTTCCTGAATTGACCGTGTCTGCTATGGCTTCCGAGACGAGAGTTCGATCGGGCGAAAACTTTATTGTTACCTATACAATAGTAAACGATACCAAGTATGACATGAGCGGGCTGCGTCTTTACGATCCCGAACAAAGTATGCAAAGCATCGGTTTGACGTCAACCGATTTGTTTGCCGGTGATTCCATGCGTGTCGAAGTTACTTATCCAATGGGAAATAAGGATATGTCATTTACACCGGTAATCGAATACACAGTACGTCAGCGGGAACAAATGACAAAAACCGAGACCGTATTGACAGTGGAATCGGTTGTTGTAAATCTTATAATCGAAACAGAACAATATCCGTCAACGAGTGACGGCTCAACATTTGCAGTCACAATCCGCAATGTCGGTAACCGTACTGTCACGGACATTCAACTCTATGACGAGATCAACACCGAAATTGAATCGCCGTTCGATCTCGCGCCTGATCAGAGCAAGGTTTTGCTCTATACGGTTCCGAGTGCGGTCTCATCCGGTGTTATTCGAAAAATACAATTTCATGTGACTGCAATCGACTGCCTGGAGTCTGCTTTTACCGTAACTGATCCGAACAGTTATGAAGCGGTACCGTTTGTAGATTCCGAATCTGTCAATATTGCTTTGTATGTCGTGTTGCAACGTGCATTCTACGATGAAAACGGAAAGCTTTGCGCTTCGATACAATGTGAGATTCGCAATTTCAGCAAGGTCACACTCAGGACAGCAAGGCTGATTGAGCAAAAACTTTTCGGTCAGCTCTCATCTTATCCGGAACTGTACAACGGAGAGACGTATTTTGTAACATCCCTGCAACTGGACGGCATCTCGGAACTATCATTCATATTGGAAGCAACCGATCCGGCAGGTAAGGTCTATAAAACCGAACCTGTCAAACTCGACCTTTCGAAGCTGCGTGAGCTTGCCGATCAAACAGACGATCCGGTTTATGTTACAACAAATAACCCGTTTTTGAAAAATCTCGCAAAAAAATACGGCAGGATTTTACGCATCATCGGCTTTTCCATGCTTCTTGTCGCCGGTGTCAGCGCGATTATCTGTATCGTTCTGTATGCGGTTGAACGTAAGCTGAAAGCAAAGCTTCCGCCGGAATTTGAAGATAATATGGATAACGCCATGCAAAAGACAAAACGACGTATGGATCCGCAGATTTTTCATGATGCAGCGACGGAGCAGTTCGGGTATGCAGTCCCAATCAAGCTGCGCAACTACGGTGAACTGACGGAGCAAGAAGCGGAAGCGCGAAGACACGCATATCAGGATAAACTGAAAGAGAATCTGCGCGAATACTCTGCATCGCCCGTTGCAATCAGCAAACAGCGCATAACGGATGATACATCCCAAAATGACAATGCTTTTTCGGGCACACGAATCATTCCGATTACACGCCCGAAAACAGATACGCTTGCACGCGATGACCTTCAGATTATCCCGATCAATCCGATAAAGCAGGAGCCATTTGAGCCGACAGCCGAAACGATCAGAATGCCGGTCAGATCGAAACTGCATGCGGAAAAGCCGCGTAACAAAAACAGACTCTCTGATGAACAGACACAGAAACAAAGAAAATCAAAGGCGAAGTCAGAAAACCCCGTATCGGAGAAGTCGAACCAAAAGGAAACTTCCGTACTGAGTACGGTTAAACCGACCGAAAGAACGATTGAATCCGATATGAAAGATTCTGAATCAAAGGTATCTGAAGAGAAAAAGCAGATCGAGAGAATCGTAACACAGACGACGGAAGAACGCAATCCGAGACCGATCGAGCAAACGGAACCGCAAGCGCCTCGCATACGCAAAGCAATCGAACAACCGGTAAAACGTTCGATTCAGCCTTTGATTGTGAAACACATGAACGGGTAATTGCTATGAAATGGTATTGGTATGCATTGATTGGGCTCACGATTCCCGTTTCGACATTGATTTCCGCATCATTCTGTATCTATGAAAAGGTGTTTCGCGGCAATAGTGAATTACGTGAACAGATACTTGAAGATGCGCGTGATGATACGTCTTTAACCGTTCAGATGCGTGTAAAAACATACGACGACATGCAAGCGCTTCCGCATGAACGTTTGGAGATGCTGTCGCGTGACGCAATAACGCTGCGCGCAGATTGGTATCCGAATGGAGAATCGAAGAAAACAGCGATCCTTTTGCATGGCTGGCGCAGTGCACCGTGGTGGGATTACGGCGGCGTTTTCGAAGATTTGTACATTGCAGGTTATTCGATTCTAGCCGTTTCGCAGCGCGCATTATTTGAGAGCGACGGCCGTTATGTAACATACGGCGTTCGTGAGTCCGAAGATCTCATGGACTGGATTGATCTGATCTGCAAACGTTTCGGTTCGGATCGAAGGATTGCTTTGATGGGCGTTTCAATGGGAGCGGCGACGGTACTCTTGACTACCGGAAAGCCGCTGCCGGAAACAGTCAAATGCGCTGTCTCGGACTGTTCCTATACCAAGGCAAGCGAACTGTTCAAGGAAGGCGCACACGGTTGGCTGCCGATCTCACGACTTTGCGTGGATCTGGTTTCTCGCATGAAAACACATTCGAGCTACTTTCCCGCAAATTGTCTGAAAGCGGTTGCAAAGTCAAAGACGCCGACGTTTTTTGTACACGGCGACGCCGATGAAGTCGTTCCGTATCGTATGCTGAACGAATTGTATTCTGCTTGTTCCGCTCCAAAGGAGAAATGGACGGTTCCCGGCGCCAAGCACGGAGAGGCATATGCTGCGGATCCGGAAGGATATCGAATGCGGATTCTTCCATTTCTGGAATGTTATTGCTCAGATGGAAAATAACACCAGAAATCATGCGGCATCGGAGCGCGTAAAACGATCGGATCATGCGAAACCGGATGTTCGAAATGAAGTGACGAGGCATGCAGCAACGGTCGGTCGACCACATCGGACCTTTGTCCGTAAAGCCAGTCGCCGAGAAGCGGAAATCCCGCGTATGCCATATGCACGCGAAGCTGATGTGTCCGGCCGGTAAGCGGAATGAGCTCGCACAGTGACAGTCCGTTACGGACAGACAGAACCGTACATTCGCTTCTTGCGTATGCACCGTCGCTGCGCACCGTACGACGATAGGTTGAGCCTTCCGTAAGTCCGATTGGTGCTTCAATCGTCAAGTGCTTTTCTTTCGGAACACCGACAAGAATTGCAAGATACCGTTTTTGATATCTTCCGTCGAATTGCTGCGCTTTCATAAGCGCATGGATATAACCGCTCTTGGCAATCATCATCAGCCCGGTGGTGCCTTTATCAAGACGGCTTACGGGATGCGGATTGTCAAAGCCTATGAAGAGCGCAGCAAGTGCGTTTTCGACTGTCGGTTCTTCCGGATTTCGTGCAGGGTGTACGGAAATATTCTTTGGCTTGTCGATCACAATGATCCATTCGTCTTCATAGATGACAGAAAGCGGATATGGGATCGGACAAATCGGGAATCGTTCTCCGTCTGAAGGATCGAAGGAAAGCACATCGTTCGCATGCACGCGCATAACGACATAAACCGGCTCTCCGTTCAGACAAACCGAACCCGGACGTGTCTTCAAACGTCGAAGAAACGCTTCTGACACACCGAAGCATTCCTTCAGCAGAGAAGCGACTGAACGCCCTGCATATGCGGTTGAAACGACCATAGACAGTATCTGCATGGAAACAGTATAACAGATTGTGTATGCTTACGCAATGTGTCAGCAAAGGAGTCTTATGTACCTGATGGATTATGTGCGCGCGAACGCGCGCGTCACAACTGCAGTGGAACCGTACAACGAGGTGGACATGCTTGCGTTCGCCTCTCTGCCGTATCTTGATTTGGAAGGCGCAGTCAGTACAGGCATAGCAGGAGAAGATCGCACGATCGGTGAAGCTGCAGCGCTTTACCGCGTGAAACTGCAAGGCGACCCGAACCCGCCGGGACTGTTCATACCGCGTGATTTTATCGACATTTTTTTGGAGATGGAAAATGCACCGCGCTATCGTGATCTCAAGATATTCGGATTCCGTTATATTTGGTCGCTCGAGGAAGAGGAACAGTTCTCCGCTGTCGGTTTTGAAAAACCGGACGGCGATCTGATTCTGTCGATTGCCGGCACAGATGATACGCTGCTCGGATGGAAGGAGGATTTAAACCTTGCCGTTAACGGACATATAGCCGGGCAGGCAACCTCTGTACAGTATGTGAATGACGTGTTGAAAAATCGCAGCGGAACGTTTACCATGAGCGGATATTCAAAAGGCGGACATCTTGCCGTCTATGCACCGGCTATGTGCGATGCGCCGGAACGTTTGAAAGCAGTATATGACTTTGACGGACCCGGCTTTCGGGATGACTTCCTTGCATCCGAGCGTTTCTGCGCGATTTCCGATCGCTGTCTTCTAATCGCGCCGCGATACTCCGCAGTTTCACGTATGCTCAACAATATTCCGAATTATGTCGTTACACGCGGCACACGCAGAGGACTGTATCAACATTACAGCAATCGGTGGATCGTCGAGGGAAATCGTTTCTTGCGTGAACCGGATTTTGCAGTGGGCGCCAAGCAATTTCATGATGCGTTCATGACATTGCTTGAAGAAACGCCGGAGGAGCATCGCAAACTAGCCATGGACACAGTCTTCCGTATCGCAAATGAAAGCGGTGTGCGATCATTGACCGAAGTATGGAAAAACCGTAATAAAGCGATTCCCGATATGATCAATGCAGTCTTTAAGCTGCCGAAAGGACAACGTGATATCGTATTTCCGTTTTTGATTCGTATGCTGCGCATGACAACCACATATTACGGCGGCAAGCGATAAAGATTAGGAACGTTTTCGAAAAGAAACGTTCCTAATTTTATCGAAAAATATTTAACGTAAAACATAAATTTCATATTGACAAACGCAAATTGCTTTGATATCCTTTGTTTAGAAATTTACGAATAACGTAAATAATTTAACGAATCGGAGGATACCAGAATGGAAAACACAATCAAACGGAAAGTCAATCGAATCGGGTTAGTCGGACAGATCATATCGATCATTCTTATTGTTCTTATGTCGGCGGCTTGCTTTGGATGCATCCTCGCGGGCGTTGCGCTGTCGGCGCTGCCGAAGGATACGATAAAAATCGGCGTCACGGGAAATATGGACGTCACGGTTTCGAAGGACCTGCTCGGTGAATGGATGAATCAAATCAATTCGGGCGAATTGAACGCACAGTTGGGGATCAATGGAACGGAGTACTCGAACATCAATGTTGACAAAACATCCGAAGGGATCCTCATTCGTGCCGAATCGGATCGTATTGAATTTCGATTGATCCGTCTTGCATGTGCTGCATTTTCCGGTTTGGTTTACTGTGCGTTGCTGCTTGTCGTCTTTGTTTTTCTGAAACGTCTGTTTGACGGCTTCCGTCACTGCGACTCGCCGTTTTCGGACGATGTGATTCGTCGTATGACCGTGTTCTCATGGGTGCTGCTAGGCAGTGCGGTGTTGATGAGCGTTGCGGAATCCATCGGTAATTCGCTGATTAACCGTTCAATCGATCTCTCTTTTACGCTGAATCCGACGGGCGTCGACAGCGGCTTTGAATTCTCGTTCAGCTTTGCTCCGATCCTGATTGCATTGCTTATACTTTTTTTGACGATGATCTTCCGCTACGGCGCAAAGCTGCAAAAGGAAGCGGATGAAACGCTGTGAGGTGCCTATGGGAAAGATCATTCTGCGACTGGACCGCGTCATGGCAGACCGAAAAATGAGTTTAAACGAATTGTCAGAAAAAGTAGGTGTTGCCAACGTCAATCTTTCAAAGCTCAAGAACGGACATATCAGTGCCATTCGCTTTTCGACACTGATCGCCATATGCGAAACGCTGCACTGTCAGCCGGGTGATATTCTCGAATACGCACCCGATGAACCGTAAATCAACACGTGAGCTGTCTGCATTGTGCGGACAGCTTTTTTATTCCTCCAATTGCTTTGCGAGATAAAGCGACGCCGTTTTCAGAACCGCAAGTTCCGGTTCTCCGATCGAAAGTCGTGTATCGTCGCTGACAAACAGAACACTGCCCGCAACGTCACCGTTGATAATGATCGGTACGGCGGCAACTGTTTTGAACGATTCGGTGTTCTGTGACAGCAGATACCCGTCCTGCTCCCTGAGTGCTTGTTTTTGACACATTTTCTCCGTATACGATGCAGATAGCGTAAGACCAGACAAACGCTTTTTAAGCGGTCCTGCGGCGTACAGTACGGTTTCTGTATCCGCAACAGCTGCTGAAAAACCCAACGCGCCGCATAGCGCCTGACAATAGGTTTCTGCGTATTCGCCTAGTTCACGTACACGCGCATACTTTTTCAAAACAACGCTGTCATCGCTTGTATAGATTTCGATGGGATCGCCCTCCCGTATATGCAGAATTCTTCGAATCTCTTTCGGAATCACAATTCTGCCGAGCTCGTCGATACGCCGTACAATGCCGGTAGCTTTCATAAAACCGTTCCTTTGCTTGTTTTCGGATAGTGTTTGCATTCTGTTTGTTTTCATACGCAAGGTTGAAATCTGTTATCGAATCGGGTATACTGAACACATGGATGAAACAAGAGCGAAAAAGCGAATGATTTACGGTGTAATCGCATCGGCCATAACGCTAGCCGGCATGATTCTTCTTCTGCTGCAGGGAAAGAGCAAGACGGTGATCTTTCCCGAGTTTTCTGCTTCAGATGCTTTGGACGGCAAGTCGGACTGCTGCATCAATGCGCTGCAAGTACTTGATCGATATGCAGAAGAAGCGAATAAGCAGGATCCCTCCGAGCTGTTCTTGGTAAGCTATTCGGATCGGGATGATCGCGAAGTTCTTATGAGCCTGTTGGTAGAAGCAGACGAACCGCTGTATGAACAGCTTTCCGCATATTATTCCCAACAAGACGGTAAAACCGCACTTGAAGTGCTTTCCGGATATTTCATCTGCGAACCTTTGGACAAACATAATTCCGATGCATCTGCTGCATTCGAAGCGGATGCAACAGACTATGCAGCATGGAAAAGCGACAGCAATCTGTACCGTAATCCGGTTGTGCTTCGATATGCGGGAGAGTCGGAAGAAGATTATCATGCGTCCGTTCGCAAAGATCATCTTATCGATACAATTGTCATAATCGTATTATTTGCTGTCGCGGCTATGTGCGGGATACGCGTTCTTACATTGCGTGAAACAAAAACAGCATAGCGCTTGCAAACAACAAGCTCGTTTTGTATAATAATAGCAATTCAATGAACCGCATGGTTCGGAAAGGATGCTTATGAAACAAACGGTTCTGGTTACGGGCGGTGCGGGCTATATCGGCTCGCATACGGTGGTTGAGCTTCTGAACGCCGGATACTCCGTGCTGATCGCTGATGATCTCAGAAACAGCAAGGAACAGGTACTGGATCGTATCGAAACGATCACGGGCATGCGTCCCGATTTTGTTAAAGTCGACGTCTGCGACAGAAAGGCGATGCGTGATCTGTTCAAAGGACACGATTTCGGATCGATCATCCATTTTGCAGGTTTGAAAGCAGTCGGTGAGAGTGTTGCTAAGCCTGTGGAGTATTATCGCAACAATCTTGACGCAACGCTGACGCTTCTGGAATGCATGAAGGAATTCGATGTGCGCCGTATCGTGTTCAGCTCTTCGGCAACCGTCTACGGCGTACCGCAGGTTCCGATCCGCGAGACAGCGCCCCGTTGGTGCACCAATCCATACGGCTGGACGAAGTTCATGGGCGAGCAGATCCTTTCGGACTATGCATTCGCAAATCCTGAAGCGACGGTCATACTGCTGCGCTACTTCAACCCGATCGGCGCGCATGATTCGGGCTTGATCGGTGAAGACCCGCAAGGCATTCCAAACAACCTGCTGCCGTACATCAATCAGGTTGCGACCGGAAAGCTCCAAAAGCTTCGCGTCTTCGGCAACGATTACCCGACGCCCGACGGCACCGGCGTACGCGATTATATCCACGTCGTCGACCTTGCCAAAGGTCATTTGAAAGCGCTTGAATACGCCGAGACGCACACCGGCACCGAAGCGATCAATCTCGGCACCGGCACGGGCTATTCGGTGCTCGACGTCATCCATGCCTATGAGGACGCGAACGGCGTTACGATCCCGTATGAGATCGTCGCCCGCCGTCCCGGCGATGTTGCCGAAAACTATGCCGATCCGAAGAAGGCGGAGGAACTGCTCGGCTGGAAAGCGGAACGCGACCTCGTCAACATGTGCAAGACCGGCTACCATTGGCAATCATTGAATCCGAACGGTTACGACAAGTAAGAATCCTTCATGCCCTCCCGCACTTTGGGAGGGCTTTTTCAATATCCGATGTGAATGATCGATCCATCGACGGCATTCAGAAGAAGCATCTGCGGCGGGATGCGCGGATCATCGCGAAACTGCCGTGTCATCGGATCGTCAAACAGCACGACCCAGCAGGGGATCTCGAAATAATCGTCCGAATTGCGCACATGCACAGTATAGACCGTCAGAATCATGCGATAGACTTCGACCTCCGTTGTGTCGATCTGTTCAAGCGCAGAGCCGGAAAGAGAAGCGCGAAATGTATTTTTCACGCGCGTCTGCACCTCGTCAAAGGAAAGTAGGCCGACGTTTGCGCTCTCCATGCTAAGGACCTCCTTCGGGGAATGATATTCGAAACAGACAACGCCGCTTTCGTCGATCATGATGCGGATGCGTTCCTCCGGAATCATTGTGACCTCCGTATAGGCGGGATCGCTTGCATAGTTCAGATTGATTGACGGCTCGACTGGATACGGGACGGCGGGGTAGCCGCCGTACAGACGCTTCAGAACAAAGCCCCAGCCCTGCGCAGCGGAACGGTATTCCGAGCCGTTATGCCCGTAATCGACCATCA
>JAEEGL010301249.1_pt1 | contig 32766 bp, 21 predicted proteins | sample 9134231 | NCBI WGS metagenome assembly JAEEGL01 (sample SAMN16246548, study PRJNA631951) | gut metagenome | biome: gut microbiome; feature: rumen; material: fiber-attached | host: Bos | place: Iran: Karaj | collected 2018-10
ACCGCTGAGCACAGCCGAGACACCATACTCAGACTCAGTGGCTGACGACCACATGCGGTAATAGACGATGAGCGAAGAGGCTGTAATCTTAGCCATAGCGCCCTCGCCTGCTATATGCTTGAGATAGAGACCAGGGAGCACATTCTTGAGGAAGGCAACCTGACTGTTGTAGCCATAGTGATATTTAGCATCATCATCCAGATACTGCTTCATGAGATAGGTGCCGATGTTAGAATATTCCTCGCCATCGCGACCCTTATATGTCTTGTTGAGAGGAATAGAGATATAGTGCTTGCCCGTATTCTTTCTGCCCTCAGCCACCATATTCTTTATGGCATAGGTGCGAATAACGTCGATGGCACCCTCTTCAGTGCGCACATAGCCCTCCTTCTCGGGATCGAAGGTTATGGCGTATTCGTCTGACTCGACATAGGGTTTGGCTAGTTCCTTGACATTGAGCGACATCTGAGCTGTAGAGTCACCCTCAAACTCGTTGACATAGAAGGTGAGCACACAAGAGTCTGCCTTGAGATACTTCATCTTCTCCTCCAGAACCTCTTCAGGCAAATCCTTGCCGTTAGGTAATCTCTCACCCTTGTCGTTATAAACCACGATGGAGTCGATGGCAGGAAACAAGCGCACAGGGCTGTAAGACTTCAGGTAGGCATTGTTCATAGGTATCACCTGCGTCATAAAGTCGGCTGTGACATAGGATTTAGTCTCCCTGTCGAACATTCTGCCAAGATAGGTAAAACTGGAACGCGCCGAAATATCGTCGTAGTCAGTTCCGTTGACGGTTTCGGTGGTAACATACGACTCTCGAGTGAAGAATTCCAGATTGTCAGAAATATCAGTCACCGAGCCGCCGAGTCCATCGGTGGTATCATCACAGGAAATGAGCAATGATGCTATTACAAATGTGAAGAATAGGAGTCTTTTCATATAACTGGAGAGAAATGAAAAACTATAGTGTATCGAAGAACTTGGTGTATGCAGCAACATAGTCGTCGCCAGGGCATTCCAACACCTTCTTTCCTGATTGGCGTGCATACTCCATCACTGTCTCGTTGCTATCAGGCACAGCAGCTATCACGCCATCAGAATTGTCGATAGCCATCTTAGCAAGGTCCATACCGCTGAGCGTGTCGCCAAAAGAGCCGAGGAACTCCTCTGAAACGCTTTTGAAATAAAGGGTATTCTTTGCTGTATCTATGATAGTCTGTTCAGGTGCCTCATCATATACAGCAGTAACAATCTTAGCATTGGCTATGGCTGGTTCGTCCTTGTAAGCCTCCTTAACATAAAGAGGCAAGAGAGCTGCCATCCAACCGTTGCACACCACCACGTCAGGAGTCCAACGCTGCTTCTTGATAGTCTCAATCACGCCACGAGCAAAGAACACAGCACGCTCGCCATTGTCAGCAAAGGGTTTGCCATCAGCATCTGTAGTCTTAGCCTTGCGAGAGAAAAACTCCTCATTATCTATGAAGTAAGCCTGAAGCTTGGTCTGAGGAATGCTTGCAACCTTGATGATTACTGGATGGTCTATCTCGTTGATGTTGATATTAAGACCAGAGAGGCGAATAACCTCGTGCAACTGTCCGCGACGCTCGTTGATAACTCCATAGAGAGGCATAATGATGCGCAGTTCGTTGCCTGCTTCCTGCAGTTTGTTAGGGATCATCATTCCAAGATTCGCGAGTACGTTTTCTTCTACGTAAGGAGTGGTGTCTTGATTGACAAAGAGTATTTTCTTCATTTTGCTTTATGTGGAGTGTGCATGCCCCGTTGCTGGGAGGGCACAGTTTAACTGTGCAAAGTTACAAAAAAATCCGCAAACTACAGACAATAGCGCTGATAGTTTACGGATTGTTAACTATTTTTGGGGTAATTCTTACCTTACATCGGTATGCAACCATGCTTCTTAGCAGGCAGAGACTGACGTTTGTTAGCCAACTGAGCCAGAGCGCGGATGATGCGGAAACGGGTGTTGCGTGGCTCTATGACATCATCGATATAGCCATACTTAGCAGCCTGATAAGGGTTAGCGAAGAGTTCAGAGTACTCAGCCTCTTTCTCAGCGAGGAATGCCTTAACGTCGCCTCCCTCTTCCTTTACCTGCTTAGCGCCCTTAGCCTGAAGAACGGCAACGGCACCTGCTGCACCCATAACAGCTATTTCAGCAGAAGGCCAAGCGTAGTTGAGGTCGGCACGGAGCTGCTTACAACCCATCACGATGTGTGAACCACCGTATGACTTACGCAGGGTAACAGTTACCTTAGGCACAGTAGCCTCACCATAAGCATAGAGCAGCTTGGCACCATGCAGGATTACGGCATTGTACTCCTGACCAGTGCCTGGCAGGAAACCTGGCACATCAACAAGGCTGACGATAGGAATATTGAAGGCATCGCAGAAACGTACGAAGCGGGCTCCCTTACGAGAAGCATTCACGTCGAGCACGCCAGCATAGGCTGATGGCTGGTTGGCAACGATACCAACACTCTGACCATTGAAACGAGCGAAGCCCACTATGATGTTCTTGGCAAACTTAGGCTGTACCTCGAAGAATTCGCCATCGTCCACCACAGCAGAGATAACCTTATACATATCATAAGCCTGGTTAGGGTCTTCAGGGATGATAGTATTGAGGGAGTCGTCCATGCGGTCAACAGGGTCGGTGCACTCCTTACGAGGAGCCTCCTCCATGTTGTTTGAAGGAATGTATGACACGAGGGTCTTAATCATCTGTATGCCCTCTTCTTCAGTCTTAGCAGTGAAGTGGGTAACACCCGACTTAGAACCGTGAACACTTGCACCACCCAGATGTTCTGCATCAACGTCCTCGCCTGTTACGGTCTTTACCACAGCAGGACCAGTGAGGAACATGTATGAGGTGCCCTCCATCATAAGGGTGAAATCGGTGAGGGCTGGCGAATATACCGCACCACCAGCACAAGGACCGTAAATCATAGATATCTGTGGTATGACACCAGAGGCAAGGATGTTGCGCTCGAATATCTCACCATAGCCAGCAAGGGCGTCGATGCCCTCCTGAATACGTGCACCACCTGAGTCGTTGATGCCGATACATGGAGCACCCATCTGCATAGCCATATCCATCACCTTACAGATTTTCTCGGACATGGTCTTAGAGAGTGAACCACCATTGACGGTGAAGTCCTGAGCGAAGACATATACCAGACGACCGTCGATAGTACCAGAGCCTACTACCACACCATCGCCAAGGTACTGTTTCTTCTCCATGCCGAAGTTGGTGCAACGGTGGAGCTTAAACATATCAAACTCCTCGAAAGAGCCTTCGTCGAGCAACATATTGATGCGCTCACGAGCTGTATATTTACCGCGGTCGTGCTGCTTCTCAATGGCTTTCTCACCACCACCCAGACGAGCCTGCTCGCGCTTTTCTATCAGTTTTTTGATTTTTTCTGACTGAATTGACATGATTTTAATTAGGAATTAAGAATTAGAAATTAGGAATTATTTCTTTGGCTCGCAGAGTTCGGTGAGGATACCTGCGGTGCACTTTGGGTGAAGGAAACCTATCATCATGTTCTCAGCACCCAGACGTGGAGCTTTGTCGATGAGACGAATCTCCTTGCCCTCACACTCAGCGAGTGCCTCAGCCACACCGTCTTCTACGGCGAAAGCTACATGGTGAACACCCTTGCCACCCTTCTCAAGCCATTTTGCAACGGCTGACTCAGGTGATGTTGGTTCAAGGAGTTCTATCTTTACCTCGCCACACTTAAGGAAGGCTGTCTTCACCTTCTGGTCGGCAACCTCTTCTACAGCATAGCATTTAAGTCCTAATACATTTTCAAAATAAGGGAGCACTGCCTCGATGCTCTCCACACCTATTCCAAGGTGGTCAATACGTGAAATCTTCATGATTTATTTTATAGTTTAGTTAGAATTATAGTTATCTTTAGTTTGTCAGGAATCCTAACAAAGTACCTGCTGCCACAGCACTACCTATCACACCAGCCACGTTTGGTCCCATAGCGTGCATGAGCAGGAAGTTATGACGGTCATATTCCAGACCCAGGTTGTTAGATATACGAGCTGCCATAGGTACGGCACTAACGCCAGCATTGCCTATGAGCGGATTAATCTTGTTGTCCTTAGAGAGGAAGAGGTTCATCACCTTAACGAAGAGCACACCGCTGGCTGTCGCAATGACGAAGGCGAAGGCACCGATGGCGAATATCTTGATGGTGTTGAAGGTGAGGAACTCGCTTGCCTGAGTAGAGCAACCTACGGTCAAACCCAACAGCATCACTACGATATCGTTGAGTGATGAAGAGGCTGTCTTGGCAAGACGATCAGTCTTACCACTCTCCTTGAGCAGGTTGCCGAAGAACAGCATACCCAGCAGTGGAAGACCAGAAGGCACGATGAAGGTGGTCATCAGGAGTCCGATGATTGGGAAGAGTATCTTCTCAGTCTTAGACACCTTTCTGCCTGGCTTCATCTTGATAAGACGCTCCTTCTTGGTGGTCAGCAGTCGCATGATGAATGGCTGTATCACTGGCACCAGTGCCATATACGAGTAAGCACACACAGCCACTGCACCCATGAGGTTTGGAGCCAGTTTGCTTGACAGGAATATCGCTGTCGGACCGTCAGCACCACCTATGATGGCTATACTTGCTGCCTGACTTGGCACGAAGCCAAGAGCCATAGACAGCATATAGGCTCCGAAGATGCCAAACTGTGCTGCTGCTCCTATGAGTATCAGCTTGGGGTTAGCTATTAGGGCTGAGAAGTCTGTCATAGCACCAATGCCCAGAAACACCAAAGGTGGATACCATCCCTGCTTCACTCCCTGATAGAATATGTTGAGCACGGAGTTTTCCTCATACAGTCCTATTTCCAGTCCTGCATCCATCTTAAATGGTATATTGCCCACAATGATGCCTAAGCCTATCGGCACGAGCAAGAGGGGTTCAAAATCCTTCTTTATGGCGAGCCAGATAAACAGAGCTCCCACACATATCATAAGGATATTGCCCAGTTCGGTGTTGGCAAAGCCCGTATATGTTACGAACTCGTTGAAGTTGTGTGTTATAAATTCACCAATTCCCATTAGTATTCTCCTTTTCTATTTTTGTATCTTCCCTACTCTCTCATGTTATGCTATGGTAACGAGCACGCTGCCTTCCATCACGGTGTCGCCTACGTTTACCATCACACTGGTAACGGTGCCTGAGTTTTCAGCCTCGATGTTGTTCTGCATCTTCATAGCCTCGAGCACCACTACGGTGTCGCCTGCTGCTACGGCATCGCCCACCTTCACTGGTATGGCTGTTATGCTACCTGGCAGTGGTGCGAGCACCTTAGTGCCATCGCCTGCCTTCACGGCTGCTGGTGCAGGCTGCTTAGCTGGTGCTTCGCCTGTCACTGGCGCTGCTACAGGTTTCTTAACTACTGGTTTGACCACCTGCTTACCCATTGATATAGGGGTCTTCAGTTCTACGTCAAACTTTATTCCGTTAACTGTCACTTTTGCCTGGGTGCCTTCTACCTCTTCTATCTCTACGTCGTAATCCACACCCTGTATTGTATATTGGAACTTTTCCATTTCTCTTGTTTTGTTAATTATTTATGTGAAAATCTTTCGTTCATGTCATTATTGAAGGTGTTATGCGCTCCCCACGCTGAGGTTCGAGGCTTGATAGTCAGCACTCCGCTCTCCACATCGTGCACATCCTCCAGATACTGCTTCAGCGCCATTGCTATCACTGCTACATATACCTCTTTGTCTATACCCTTGAGCTCTACGCCCTCCTGCAAGATGTTTGATGTCATGTGGCGCACCTTGTTCAGCTTCTTGGCTGTCTTAACAACTGGTTTCACTGGTGTTGTTGTGACTATGCGACTTCTGCGGTCAGCCACCCATCCGAAGACGAGGAAGAACACATACAGCAGTGCCAGACACAGAAACACGATACCCATGCACAGCGCCGTCAGTCCGAAACCGTGAGGGTCCACCTCTTTCAGTCGCTCTGAGGCTGCTGTCTCCTCCTGTGCTACGGCTATGGTAGCCACAGTCATCAGGGTCGTCATTAGTAATATGATTCTCTTTGTTTTCATTTATTTTGGTTTTGTCTATATCGTCGTATTTTTTATGAACAGAACAGCAACACTATCAGCTGTGCCGTAAAGATTCTCAGGAACATGCTCAGCGGATATACCGTAGAATAGCCTATCGACGGAGCATCCTTCGAGCAACTGGCGTTAGCGAAAGCAAGTGCAGGAGGATCTGTAGTAGCACCTGCCAGCAGTCCCATGATGGTGAAATAATTGAAGTGGTATTTTTTTCTTGCCACTATACCTATTATGAGTATAGGCAACACGGTTATCATAAATCCTGTCAACACATATAGCAGACCGTCGCCGTTCACCACCGTATCCACGAAGTTGGCTCCTGCCTTCACTCCCACGCTGGCAAGGAACAGCACCAGTCCTATCTCTCTCAGCATCAGGTTGGCTGAGGTGGTGGTGTATGTCACCAGGTGTATCTTATATCCGTATCTGCCTATCAGTATTGCCACTATCAGCGGACCGCCTGCCAAACCGAGTTTCAGCGGCACTGGTATCTCTGGGAAAGTGAATGGTATGCTACCCAGTATCAAACCTAAGATTATGCCCACGAATATGGTGGCTATATTTGGATTATCCAGTCGCTTCACTGCATTGCCCAATACAGACGATACACGGTTGACCGACACTTGGTCGCCTACCACCATCACCCTGTCGCCCACCTGCAGAGGCAGGTCCTGACGGGCAAATATCTCCATACCCTGACGGGTCACACGGGTGAGGTTCACGCCGTAAACGCTGGCAAAATGCAGTTTGGCTGGTGTCTTGCCGTTTATCTCTGGTTTGGTAATTACTATTCTGCGGCTCACAAGTTGTTTCTGTTTCTCTTGCTCAGCAAACTCAGGTACTATCGTTTCCTTGCCTATGAACGCCTGCACAGCATCCTTATCTGCTTCTGAACATACTATAAACACCTTATCGCCCAGTTCCAGTGTGGTTGAGCTCTTAGGGAATATCAGTTCGCCGTTACGCAGTATTCGCGAACACACATAGTCTCTTCTCATAAAGTCGTGCAACTCCAGTATGGTGTGTCCTGCAACAAACTGGTTTTGCACTATCAGGTGCATCAAATAAGGCACCTGTGTAAGATCGTTGTCATGGCTCTCAAGCTCTTTCTCTTCCTCGCTTATCTTCACTCCACAAATATACCTCACGGCTATCGTTGCCACTATTATACCCACCACGCCGAGTGGATAGGCACAGGCATAACCGTTGGCTATGGCTGGAGTACTACTGCCCATGATTGACATCAGAGCCTCTTGTGCTGCACCCAGTCCAGGGGTGTTGGTAACTGCACCATACAGGGTACCTATCATCATAGGCAGGTTCTCTGGATTAGTGGTATCAAAGAAGGCATAGTAACATCCAAACATCACTAAGATGTTAAGCAGTATCAGCGACACGGCGAGCATATTCAGCTTCAGTCCACCCTCCTTAAACGACGAGAAGAAGCCTGGTCCCACCTGTAAGCCTATCATAAAGACAAATAGTATCAATCCGAAATCCTGCACGAATGACAGCGTTGACAGAGGTGCGGTAAATCCAAGGTGTCCAGCCAGAATGCCTGCAAACAATACGAAGGTCACTCCAAGCGATATTCCACCCACCTTCAGCTTGCCCAGATACACGCCTGTGGCTATCACTACGGCATACAGCATGGCAATGTGAGCCATACTCTCGTTATCCACAAAAAGGTTTATCAGCCAATCCATTTTTTTTGAGTGAGCATTTTTATTTCGAAGCGCAAAGTTACAAAAAATTTTTCATTCACCAACCCTTTCCTCTTTTTATTTTAATAAGGTATATGAAAATATCTTAAATTCGTTTGCCGTCTCCCCCTTTTTTATTAACTTTGTGCGTTGTAAAAATTAGGACTAATTATTTTATCAAAGGAAAATACAAAAAAATTATGAGTAACACCAAGGAGAAACTCTTCACCGAGTTTCAGGCACCTACCACTCAGGAATGGCTCGACAAGATCGAGGTTGACCTGAAGGGTGCTGACTTTCAGAAACGCTTGGTATGGCGTACGCCAGAGGGCTTCAACGTGCAGCCTTTCTACCGTAAGGAGGATGTCGATAAACTTGACACTCCCAACGCTCTGCCAGGCGAGTTCCCTTTTGTTCGTGGCAACAAGAAGGACGACAACACATGGTACATCCGTCAGGAAATCACTGCCGACGATGCCAAGGCTGCCAACGCTAAGGCACTCGACATTCTCAACAAGGGCATCGACTCCCTCTCTTTCCGCATCGCAGGAAAGAATGTCAGCAAGCAGTTTGTTGAGCAGTTGCTCAACGGCATCTATTGCGACATCGTCGAGGTAAATTTCTCTACCTGCAAGCGTCACAGCGTGGAACTGGCACAGATTCTCGTTGACTATTTCAAGACTAAGGGTTACGACCCTGAGAAGATTGTGGGTTCTATCGACTGGGATCCAATGGAGAAAATGGTCATCAAGGGCAAGGATGTGGAAGCTATCCTCCAGTTTGGTCCTCAGTTGGTTGAGACTCTCAAGGACTACCCTCACTTCCGCTGCATAGCAGTCAATGCTGTTTCGCTCAACAATTCAGGCGCTTACATCGTGCAGGAACTGGGTTATGCCCTCGCTTGGGGTAACGAATACATGCAGCAGCTTGTTAATGCAGGCGTTGACCCTACCCTCGCGGCCAAGAAGATTAAATTTAATATGGGCATCTCTGAGAACTACTTCATGGAGATTGCCAAGTTCCGTGCCGCACGTCTGTTGTGGGCACAGATAGTGAAGCAGTACGAGCCTAAGTGTGACTGCGCTTGTCAGATGTGTGTCAATGCTGTTACCTCTGAGTACAACATGACCATTTTTGATGCTCATGTCAACCTGTTGCGCTCTCAGACTGAAACCATGTCTGCTGCTTTGGGTGGTGTGCACTCTATCGTGGTAACACCATTCGACGAGGCTTATGAGACACCTAATGACTTCTCTGAGCGCATAGCACGCAACCAACAGCTCTTGCTCAAGGAAGAGTGTCACTTCAACACAGTTGTTGACCCAGGTGCAGGTTCTTATTACATCGAGCAACTCACCACATCTATTGCTGAGGAGGCATGGAAGATATTCCTGCGCGTTGAGGACGAAGGTGGATTCCTTGCTGCTGTCAAGGCTGGCACCATACAGGATGACATCAACGCTACCAACGAGAAACGTCATACTCTCGCTGCTCAGCGTCGCGAGTTCCTTTTGGGTACCAACCAGTTCCCTAACTTCACCGAGACCTCTGACGGCAAACAGCCTAAGCAGCATTGCTGCGGATGTGGTCATCAGGAAGCTACGGCTTATAAGACTATTAACGCTACTCGTTTGGCAGCAGACTTCGAGGCTCTGCGCCTCACCACCGAGAAGGCTTCTAAGCAGCCTGTGGCATTTATGCTCACCATCGGTAACCTCGTGTGGCGTCAGGCTCGTGCACAGTTCTCTACGAACTTCCTTGCCTGCGCAGGTTATAAGGTTATTGACAACCTCGGTTTCGCTACCGTTGAAGAGGGTGTTGACGCTGCACTCAAGGCTGGTGCCGACATCGTGGTTATATGTTCTTCTGATGATGAGTATGCTGAGTATGCTCCTGCTGCCTTTAAGTATCTTAACGGCAGGGCTATGTTCGTGGTTGCTGGTGCACCAGCATGTGCCGACGACCTCAAGCAGGCTGGCATAGAGCACTTCATCCACGTAAAGGTGAACCAGCTCGAAACTCTCCGATTGTTTAACGAAAAATTAGGTATCAAGTAAACTCTATGGCAAGAAAAGATTTCAAAAACGTAAACATCTTCTCTGGCATGGAGAAGAAAGACGGTGCCGCTTGGCAGAAGGCAAGCGACATACAATATGTGTGGAAGACTCCTGAGCATATTCAGGTTAAGTCAGCCTACACCCGTGAAGACCTTGAGGGTATGGAGCATCTCGATTTCGTAGCAGGCATACCGCCTTATCTGCGTGGTCCTTACTCTATGATGTACCCTTTCCGTCCTTGGACCATCCGTCAGTATGCAGGTTTCTCTACGGCTGAGGAGTCTAACGCCTTCTATCGCCGCAACCTCGCCTCTGGTCAGAAAGGTCTCTCAGTAGCATTCGACCTCCCTACCCACCGTGGTTACGACCCTGACAACCTGCGAGTAGTGGGCGATGTGGGTAAGGCTGGTGTATCTATCTGTTCGGTAGAGAACATGAAAGTGCTCTTCGATGGCATACCTCTTAATAAGATGTCTGTTTCTATGACTATGAACGGTGCCGTACTGCCTATCATGGCGTTCTACATCGTGGCAGGACTGGAGCAGGGAGCCAAACTCGAAGAGATGGCTGGTACCATTCAGAATGATATCCTAAAGGAGTTTATGGTGCGTAACACCTATATTTACCCACCAGCATTCTCTATGAAGATTATCGCTGACATCTTTGAGTACACCTCACAGAATATGCCGAAGTTCAACTCCATCTCCATCTCAGGTTATCACATGCAGGAGGCTGGTGCTACGGCTGACATCGAGCTCGCTTACACACTCGCCGACGGATTGGAGTATCTGCGTGCAGGCGTTAATGCTGGCATCGACATCGATGCCTTCGCTCCACGTCTGTCTTTCTTCTGGGCTATAGGCACCAACCACTTCATGGAGATAGCGAAGATGCGTGCCGGCCGTCTGTTGTGGGCTAAGATTGTCAAGAGCTTCGGAGCAAAGAATCCTAAGTCTATGGCACTGCGTACCCACTCACAGACCTCTGGATGGTCGCTCACAGAGCAAGATCCGTTCAACAACGTAGGACGTACCGCTATCGAGGCTATGGCAGCGGTATTGGGTCACACCCAGTCGCTCCACACAAACTCACTCGACGAGGCTATCGCCCTGCCAACCGACTTCTCCGCACGTATCGCACGTAACACCCAAATCTATATTCAGAATGAGACTAAGGTGTGCAAGGAGATCGACCCATGGGCAGGTTCTTACTATGTGGAGTATCTCACCAACGAACTCGTACATAAGGCGTGGGCACTCATTCAGGAGATTGAGGAACTCGGAGGTATGGCCAAGGCAATCGAGACTGGTGTGCCTAAGATGCGCATCGAAGAGGCTGCAGCACGCACCCAGGCGCGTATCGACTCTGGCCAGCAGACTATCGTGGGTACTAATAAGTATCGTCTTGATCATGAAGACCCAATTGATATTCTCGAGGTAGATAACACCACAGTGCGCAAACAGCAGGAAGAGAACCTGCGCCAACTCAAGGCTAACCGTGACGAGGCAAAGGTTAAGGCCACCCTCGATGCCCTTACCAAGGTGGTTGAGACAGGTGAAGGCAACCTGCTCGCTGCAGCCGTAGAGTGTGCAAAGGTACGTTGTACCCTCGGCGAGATTAGTGATGCCTGCGAGAAAGTCGTAGGACGTTATAAAGCAGTAATTAGAACAATTTCAGGCGTGTATAAGTCAGAAGCAAACAACGATAAGGAATTCGAGCGCGCGTGTGAACTCACACAGCAGTTCGCCGACAAGTATGGTCGTCGTCCACGCATCTTCATCGCCAAGATGGGACAGGATGGTCACGACCGCGGTGCTAAGGTAGTGGCAACAGGCTATGCTGACTGCGGCTACGACGTGGATATGGGACCATTGTTCCAAACCCCAGCCGAGGCAGCACGTGAAGCAGTAGAGAACGATGTCAACATCATCGGAGTATCATCACTCGCAGCAGGTCATAAGACCCTCATCCCACAGCTATTTGAAGAACTCAAGAAACTCGGACGAGAGGATATAATGGTTATCGCTGGTGGTGTAATCCCGGCTCAGGACTACGACTTCCTCTATCAGGCAGGCGTAGCTGCGATCTTCGGTCCTGGCACTCCTGTGGCAAAATCAGCCATCGAGATGATGGAGATACTTCTCGATTCTTAGAAAGTTTCAACACTGCTTGTTTCATAGCAGTATGATTGTTTCATAGTATTAGGTTTTTGAGCGCTGGGCTGTGAAGCCTGGCGCTTGCTTTTTGTCCCTTATGTGAATTTATGATTTCTTTCAGCAATACAGGTGCTGAAAGATTGTCAACTCCTACTGACACTACGAACTCCCTTGACGCCCTTGAGTTTCTTGATAAGGGAGGCAAGGTGTGTATTATCATCGACGCTGACGGTGATGGCTCCTCGGAAGAGCCCGTCGTCAGAATCTATGTTAATGGCGCGCAACAGGGTGTGAGCCTCTTTGCTTATTACGGAGGTGATAGTGTTTACCACTGCGATGTCGTCGTTGCCCACCACACGGAGGGTGATATCATATTGCCCTGAGCCTTTGTCACTCCACTGAGCCTTGACGATGCGATAACCAAACCTACGTCTGAGTTCCCCTGCATTGGGACAGTCCTTGCGATGTATCTTGATGCCCCCACTGACTGTGACGAAGCCAAAGACGTCATCTCCATAGATTGGATGGCAACACTTGGCAAGGGTGTATTCTATTCCACGAAAAACTGCCCTCTCCTCACCTAAAGAAAGGGAATCGGCTGTGCCCTGACGATGAAGGATGAAGGAAGCAGCTGAAACGGGAACGGGTTCAGAGCTATGCTCGCCTGAGCCTCTGCGAAGAACAGAAGCCGAACTTCCCTCGCCTGACGATGAGGAAGCGGTGGCTGCTTCTGGGCGCTCACCTTTAGCCTCCTCCTCCTTACGCTGAAGTTCGGAAAGAGCTTTGCGGATTTTGGAGCGAGCGTGTGATGATATAGCAATATTGAGCCACTCGCGACGTGGATGCTGAGAGTTGCTGGTCATAATCTCTACCGTATCGCCTGAGTGAAGGACCTGACGGATGGAGGCGTTCTTTCCGTTGACCAAAGCACCTACACAGGTGTTGCCGATGCGTGAGTGTATGTTATAGGCAAAATCAAGGACAGTGGCGCCTGCGGCGAATTTCTTTATCTCGCCCTTGGGGGTGAAGACGAACACCTCATCTTCGTAAAGGTTCATGCGGAACTGATCCATGACCTGCATATCATCGCCAGCCTCAAGTGCTGTGCGTATGGCACTGAGCCACTGGTCTATACCTCCGCCTGCGCTCTTAATACCCTTATAACGCCAATGGGCAGCGAGACCATGTTCGGCAATCTCGTCCATACGCTCAGTGCGTATTTGCACCTCTACCCATTTATTCTCTGGTCCGAGTACAGTGATGTGGAGCGACTCATAGCCGTTGGATTTAGGCACACTGAGCCAGTCGCGCAGACGTTTGGGGTTAGGCTGATACATATCGGTGATGATGCTGTAAGCCTGCCAGCACTCCATCTTCTCGCGCTCAGGTGCACTATCAAGTATAATGCGTATGGCGAAGAGGTCATATACACCTTCAAAGGGACATTTCTGCTTCTTCATCTTCTGCCAGATGGAGTGTATGGATTTGGTGCGCCCTTTGATGTGGAAATGAAGTCCTGCCTGCTCAAGGCGCTTCTTGACAGGAGTAATGAAGTCTTGGATGTATTTGTCGCGAGTCTCCTTGGTGGCAGAGAGCTTGTTCTTGATATGGTAATAGGCGTCGTGCTCCAGATATTTGAGGGAGAGGTCTTCGAGTTCGCTTTTAAGTTGATAGAGCCCCAGTTTATGTGCGAGTGGTACATAAAGGTAGCTCGCCTCTTCGGCTGCGCGCTGACGTGCTGCGATATTGGCAGTGTCACGTATTTGTCGCATGAGATTGACGCGATCGGCTATCATTATGAGGATGACGCGCATATCCTCAGCAAAAGAGAGGAGTAAAGAGCGAAAGTTCTCTGTCTCTATGGCTGGGGCCTTTTTGTATAGCTGCTGAACACGATGAAGGCCGTGAAGGATGGAGGTAACCCCATCCCCACTCTCCCAAGGGAGTGGGAGGGACGAATCTATAGGATAAAGGAGGGTGGCTACGATAGCATCACGCCCCAATCCTATCTCGTCAACAGCGATATAGGCTGTCTGAAGTGCACGAAGTATGGGATTGAGTCCAAAGATGTCACGCTGAATGACACCCTGCTCTATAGCATCAAAAAGTATGCGGCGCAACTTCTCTTCGTCATTGGGAAGTAGTGCCGCTACGGGATGACGCTTGAGGTCTTCTATTATCTCAAGCGCCTTCTGTTTTTCTATGTCAGTAAAGGCAAGCATAGTGCCTTGGGTGGGGGTGTGTTGTGTTACTTGCTTTCGTCAGTCATGTCGCCTTCGATATAAAGGCGCACCATCTCTGGGGTGCCATTGGAACGAACTGTGATGGTCTTTTTGAAGTGACCAGGAAACTTACCCTTGCCGTTGTAGGTAACGTTGATGGTACCCGTTTCGCCTGGTTTGATAGGCGACTTGGTGTATTTAGGTACTGTGCAGCCACATGAAGCTACAGCAGAGTTGATGACGAGCGGCTGATCGCCCGTGTTAGTGAATGTGAAGACACACTTCTGAATAGGCGACTTCTCTGAGAAAGTACCATAGTTGTGGGTGGTCTTGTCGAACGTTATCTTAGGTTCGGCAGAAGCGAGATTGATAATTGAGAATTGAAAATTGAAAATTATCAGAAGAAAAAGGAGTTTTTTCATATTGTTCAAAAGTTCAAGAGTGATAAAGGGTAGCACCTTACACTAACTCGTAGAGTTTGGATGGAGTTTTGCGTTTGAGGTCTTCGACCTGGAAATCTTTACCCATGATGATGCCGTAGGAACGAAGGATTTGTTCTACCGTTTTGAGGGCGAGAACTGGATGGTTATTCTCTTCGCTGAGGTGGCATAGCCATACGTGACGGAGAGCTGAGGTTGCATAATTGGCTATAGCCTCAGCGCAATCGTGATTGGAGAGGTGTCCCATGGGACCATCAATGCGCACCTTTAAGTGCTGTGGGTAGGTGCCGTTTTGCAGCATCTCCTTATCGTAGTTGGATTCAAGCACCAAATAGTTTGCCTCGCCAATGTAACGTTGCATATCTTCTGTTACATGACCCACATCTGTCATAAGACAGAACACCACACCCTCAGCCTCAACACGATAGCCCACATTGCCAGCGCTATCGTGAGGAACGCCGAAAGGCGTGACGAGGAAGTCTCCCAACTTGACGGGAGCATCCTTGTCGATGTATCGACGATTATCAGCTGGCACCTTCTTAGGTACGCAGTAGTTACGTTCTATGCCTCCGTGCACCTCGTGGGTTGCATACACCGGAATGTTATATTCGCCACTAAGCACTCCCACCGACTTGATATGGTCAGCATGGTCGTGAGTGATGAGTACGCGTTTTATATCATTGACGCTGATGCCGTAATCGTGCAGGTATTTCTTGATGGAGCGAATGCCCACTCCTGAGTCTATCAGCATGGCGTCGTTGGCAGTCTGAAGCAGGTAGCAGTTTCCGCTACTTCCACTGCCCAAAGACAGAAATTTCAGCATTTTTGGTTAATATTTTGGGCAAAATTAGCAAAAAAATTTGAACTTACAAAGTTTTTTTGTACCTTTGTGAGGATAATTAGCAATTATTAATCTATGACTGAACCTACACTAACCGTTTACAAGGCAAGTGCTGGAAGCGGAAAAACATTCACTCTTGCCAAGGAATACATAAAACTGCTGATAGAAAACCCCGAGGCCTATAGGAACATACTTGCCGTAACCTTTACCAATAAGGCTACGGAGGAGATGAAGATGCGCATACTGTCGCAGCTGTATGGGCTATGGAGGCAATTGCCTGACTCAATAAACTACATGGAGAGTTTGGAGAAAGACTTTTCACAGATAAAAAACGTAAGGGATTTCATCTCGCAACAGGCAGGGAAGGCATTACGTAGTATGTTGGACAACTACCACTTCTTCAGGGTGCAGACGATAGATGCGTTCTTTCAGACGGTACTGAGAAATTTGGCGCATGAGTTGCAGCTTAACGCCAACTTGAGGGTAGGACTGAACCAAGAACAGGTGGTTGACGAGGCTGTAGATACTCTGATAGACTCAATAGCCGACGACAACATGATGAGAAACGTGGTGATGGGCTATGTAAAGGAGAGGTTAAACAACAACGAGTCGTGGAATTTCATCAAGGGCATAAAGGAATTTGGCGCCAACATATTCAGGGATTTCTATAAGGAGCACAGAGAACAGCTGATAAAGATGACGAGCGACGAGAACTTCTTTATCAACTTTAAGACGAAGCTGAACGATGAACGCCGAAAACTGGAGAAGAAATACCAAGCTATAGGCGAGGAGGCGATGCTGACACTGGAAAACAACGGACTGACAATCACTGACTTCAAACATAAGAACGGTGGTGCGATAGGCTATTTCATCAAACTAAACAGGGGAGAGTTTGCCGAAATAGACATGGATAAGCCACGCATGAAGGATGCGCTGAACAGCGAGGATTCGTGGATAGACAAGAAATCAGCCAATTGCAGCACAGTGGCAGACGTAGTAAAGAATAATCTACTTCCGCTGATGACAACAACAGAACGACACAGGACTCTGGATGCAAGAAAATACAACTCAATAAAGAAGACACTGGAACACGTTAACGACGTACAGTTGCTGAGGTATATAGAGGATTTCTCAAAAGAACTGAACAACTCTGCACAGCGCTTTATGCTCAGCGACACCCCTACCCTGCTCAATGCTATGATAAAAGAGGAAGACTCGCCATTCATATACGAAAAGATAGGAGCACACCTGGAACACATAATGATAGACGAATTCCAAGACACGAGCACAACACAATGGAACAACTTCAGGAAACTGCTCGAGGAGTGTATGGCTCAAGGCAAAAGCAACCTGCTGGTGGGCGATGTAAAGCAGAGCATATACCGTTGGCGCTCAGGCGATTGGCGACTGCTTAACAATATAGAAAACACCTTTAAACCCGGAATGCTGAAAGCCGAACCGCTTAAGACCAACTACCGTTCGTCAAAGAACGTGGTGTTATTTAATAACCACTTTCTAAAAAGGATGTCGGATATGGTGGTGAAAGAGGTTGACGGTAAGTCGCATAAGATGGCTGAAGAACTACGTAAAGCATACGATGATGTGGAACAACTGACGCCAGAAAACATGGAGAAGAGAGGGTTGGTGCACATAGACCTTATACCCAAAGAGCAAGAGGATAGCATGGAGGAGCGCACACTGGAGATAATAACCACGCTAACATCGAAGGGGGCAAAACTGAAAGATATAGCCATATTGCTGAGAGGCAATAAAGAGGCAATAACTATGGCAACATATCTGGAGCGAGAGGGCATCAGTGTGGTATCAGCAGAGGCATTCGAACTTAAATCCTCAGCTGCCGTTCGCATCATTATAGGAGCCATGAGACACCTTATACACCCAAAGGATACACTGACTCTGAAACTGCTACTGAAAGATTCTGGCATGACGGCACTGCCACAGGAATTGGAAGACAGACGAGAACTGCTGCTCACCATGTCACTTCACGATATGGCAGAAGAGATATTACGCATATTCAATCTGGGCGAGAAAGAAGGGGCATACATCACCACATTCTTTGACCACCTGAGAGCATTCTGCAACGACACTTCAACCGTGCTGGAGGATTTCCTTGAGGCATGGGACGACGAATTGTATAAAAAGACGATAGAGACACCTGACTGCGATGGTGTGCGCATACTGACCATACACAAGAGTAAGGGACTGGAGTTCAAACACGTGATACTACCCTACTGCAACTGGAAGCTGGAGTTGAGGTCAACACTGTGGTGCGAACCCAACGAGGCACCATTCAACGAACTGCCCATAGTGCCGCTGAACTACACATCTGTGAAGGCTTTTGAGAACACCATATACAAAGAGGTGGTGACAGAGGAGCATGTGCAGAACATAGTGGACAACCTTAACCTGGTGTATGTGGCAATGACCAGAGCATGTGACTCACTATTCATTATAGGCATAAGAGGGGCTGCAGCCACCCAGCGTTCGCAGATGATAGAGGAAACAATAAAAGACCTACATAAAGACACCACTGAAATAGATGGCACACCATTGCACTACACCCTGCCTGATGTTGAAGACGAAACGATAGAGCTGACCTACGGTTCACTGGATGGGCTCTTCAATGAAAAGGAGACGGAGGAAAGCCAGAATGCCTTCCTTAAAGAGGTGGAGCCTGTGGAGGTGAAGATAGCATCATACGAGAGGAGAGCAGAGTTCAGGCAGAGCAACAAGAGTCTTACCTTTGCCGATGATGCCATAGACGAGACCGACAGGCAGAGATACATAAGAATAGGTACGGTGATGCACCAGATATTCTCTGAGATAAAGACCACAGACGACGTGGAACCCGTACTGACGAGAATGGAGTTTGATGGTACGCTGTATGATGACGGCATGACACGTGAGGGACTGGTTCGTGAACTGCAAAAGAAATTCCAAAACCCACAAGTAAAGAATTGGTTCTCAGGAGGATGGACACTATATAACGAGTGTGCCATAATAGACAAAGAGGGAGAGCAGAGACCAGACCGCGTGATGACTGACGGCAAAGAAACCATCGTGGTGGACTTCAAATTCGGCAAACCACATGATGACTACCATGCTCAGGTGGAGAGATACAAGAAACTGCTGGAGGATATGGGTATGCCAGGAGTGAAGGGCTATCTGTGGTATGTTACACTAAACAAGATTGAAGAGGTATGATGAAGAGTTTTCTATATAATGTAGCGCAAGACCTGCTGAATAAGTATGGCGAGAATCTGCACAATGTGACGGTGGTATTTCCTAACAAGAGAGCGTCGCTATTCCTGAACAGAGCACTAGCAGAGATAAGCGAAAAGCCTATATGGAGTCCGCAATACACCACCATCAGCGAACTGTTTCAGCAGATGTCAACGCTGCAAGTGGCTGACAGAATAAAACTGATATGCGAGTTGCACAAGACATACTGCGAAGTGACTGGCAGAGCTGAAACGCTGGAGCAGTTTTATGGTTGGGGAGAGATAATGCTTGCCGATTTTGACGACATCGACAAGCACAACGGCGACGCAAAGAAGATCTTCACCCTGCTGGGCGACATTCATGAGATGGATGCCGTGGATTACCTGACAGAGGAACAGAAAAGGGTGTTGCAGAGATTCTTCAACAACTTCACGCCAGACCACACCACGCAGTTGAAAAGAAACTTCATGGAGCTGTGGAATAAGTTTTATGACATCTACACCAACTACCGACAGAGACTACTGGCTCAAGGCATTGCTTACGAGGGAATGATGTATAGAGAGGTGATAGAGTGCAGTGCACAGTGCAATAGTTCTGAATATGTCTTTGTAGGCTTTAACCTGCTGACTCCTGTGGAGCAACTGCTGATAGCGAGGGTGGAGGGAAAGATATATAACGATGACGACAGAAGTAATCCACCTAAGGAGATGACCTTCATATCATCACCCACTGACGACCTGCAGGCAAGATACGTGAGTCAATGGCTGACACCTGAACGCATAAAGGCTGGCCGACGCACTGCCATAGTGCTTGCCGACGAGGGACTGCTTGAGACGGTGCTGCACTGTCTGCCTACAGAGATGAGCCTCAACATAACCACTGGCTACCCCCTGTCACAAACCTCCATAACATCGCTGATAAAGGGCGTGAGCAACCTGTTGCAAAGAAATAGCTACACCCTGCACAACATCAACGGCATATTGCGTCACCCACTGGTGAAGTATATCTCAGACAGAGCCACTGAGCTACACGAGAAACTCAACAATGACCTGATATACTACCTTACACCAGAGGAGATATCAATAGACGAGAACCTAAGCCAGCTCTTCATGCCGCTGAAGAACAAAAGCGACATGGGAGAACTGACAAAAAGGCTGATATGGGTGACAAAAACCATTGCCAAGAGAGTTCAAGAGATAAATGGTATTATCAATTATCAATTAGAGAGCGAAGCACTCTACCGCATGTACACCTTGCTCAACAGACTGGACACACTGATAAGCGAGGAAGAGATAAAACTCGACCTTCCACTCTACACCATGCTGCTGAACCAGATAATACAAGGCACCACGATACCGTTCCACGGCGAACCTATCGAGGGCATACAGATTATGGGAGTTCTGGAGACTCGTAACTTGGACTTCGACCATGTATTGCTGCTGTCATGCAACGAGGGAACTCTGCCAGCCAAGGTGAGCGACACATCATTCCTGCCCCACTCCATCCGCATGGCGTATAACCTGACAACGGTAGAGAATAAGGTAGCGATATACCAGTATTATTTTGACCGTCTGATGCAGAGAACCAACGATGTGACCATCATCTACAACAACTCAACAAACGAGGGTAAGACGGGTGAGATGTCTCGCTTTATGTTGCAGATGATAGCCAAGAACGAGATAACTATCAAACGCAAGTCGTTGGAAGCCAGCGTGAGCACACAACCTGAACAGGCAAGCGATATAGTGAAGACACAGGAGATGGTGGACAAATTGCTGAAGAAGAAATTTATCTCGCCATCGTCATTAGGAAGATACCTGCGTTGTCCACGCAGTTTCTACTATACCTACATCGAAGAAATAAGAGACAACGAGGAGGGCGACGAGGAGTCAATGGACAACATGACATTCGGCACAATCTTCCATGCAGCCGCCGAAATGATGTATAAAGACTTCAATGGTAAAATAGTGTCACCCAGCTATATACAGCAACTTGTTAACGAAAAAGGTTATGCAACGCTTCGTAGGATAACCATGCTGGCTTTTCGCAGAAAACTGTTCAACATAAAGGACGACAAACGTGACACTCCGAAGCTCGGCGGACTGCAGGTGATAAACTACGAAATGGTGGTGACATTCCTCAGGCATCTGCTGAATTACGACAGTCGGTTGACGCAACTGGAGATAGCAGGACTGGAGAAGGAGGTGCAAGGCTCTATACCTGTAAAAACCAGTAAGGGCACCATCGATGTTAGGATTGGTGGAAACATAGACCGTCTTGACGTGGTGACTGACCAGGACGGAGTGCGACGCATCAGGGTGATAGACTACAAGACGGGCAGACTGAGCAGAAAACTGAACATCAGCAGCATCGACGAGATATTCATGCCTGAGAAGATGGGGTTGCACACCGACTACTTTCTGCAAGCCCTGCTCTATGCCTCAATACTCGAGGACGAGAGGGAGAAGAGCGTGGGACTGCTGTATGTGCAGAGTGCCAACAACGATGATTATGACCCTCTGTTGTGCATAGACAACAAGCCCATAAAAGATGCTACCGTTTATCTGTCTGACTTCAGAAAGGGGTTGGCAGAACTGCTGGCCGAGATTCTCAATACCGACATACCATTCAGGCAAACCCTGAGGACTGAGCAGTGTAAGGACTGCGCATTTTTCAATTTCTGCCATTAAAGACTTTTAACTATATCTTTTGACTTTCTAACTTTGAACCCTTTGAACTATTGAACTTTTTTAGTACCTTTGCACCCAAACTTTGCGCACACCTGCGCATAAGAACTGCAGAAAGCCAATGGAACCATTAGCAGAGCGCCTGAGGCCTAAGACGCTCGATGAGTACATAGGACAGAAACACCTGGTGGGCGAAGGAGCCGTATTGCGCCGAATGATTGATTCGGGGCACATAAACTCTTTCATTCTGTGGGGACCTCCAGGAGTGGGCAAGACAACGCTGGCACAGATTATAGCCAACAAACTCGACACTCCGTTCTACACCCTCTCTGCTGTTACCAGTGGCGTGAAGGATGTTCGCGATGTCATAGAGCGAGCCAAGAACAACAGATTCTTTTCTACCTCCTCCCCCATTCTCTTCATTGACGAGATACACCGTTTCTCCAAGTCGCAGCAGGATTCTCTGCTGGGGGCTGTGGAGCGAGGCATCGTCACCCTCATTGGTGCTACCACTGAGAATCCCTCGTTTGAGGTTATCCGTCCGCTCCTGTCCCGTTGTCAGCTCTATGTGCTGAAACCATTGGAGAAAAACGACCTGATGGAACTCCTGCAACGTGCCATAACCACTGACTCCGAGTTGCAGAAACTCGACATCAAGTTGAAGGAGACTGGCGCCATAATGCGATATAGCGGAGGCGATGCACGCAAGTTGCTCAACATACTGCAGATAGTGGTGGAGTCTGAGTCCAGCCAAAGCATCGAGATAACTGACGACCTGGTGGTGAGCCGTTTGCAGCAGAACCCTATGGCATACGACAAACAGGGCGAGATGCACTATGACATCATCTCAGCCTTTATCAAGTCTATACGAGGTAGCGACCCTGACGCGGCACTCTACTGGATGGCACGAATGATAGAGGGAGGCGAAGACCCCGAGTTCATAGCCCGACGACTGGTTATCAGTGCCTCAGAGGATATCGGCCTTGCTAACCCCAACGCCTTGTTGCTTGCCAATGCAGCCTTCGACACCGTGATGAAGATAGGATGGCCTGAGGCAAGGATAGCACTCGCCGAGGCATGCGTCTATCTCGCCACCTCGCCAAAGTCCAACTCCGCTTACTGTGGCATCAACGATGCCCTGCAACTGGTGAAGGAGACAGGCAATCTGCCCGTACCACTGCATCTGCGCAATGCCCCCACCCAGCTTATGGAGGAATTAGGATATAGCGACGGTTATAAATATCCCCACGACTACCCCGATCACTTCACTCCTCAGCAATACATGCCTGACCAGCTGAAGGACCATCGTATATGGCATGCCCAACATCAGCCCATCGAGGAACGTCAGTATCAGCAAATGATAAAGACATGGGGGGAAAGGTTTAAGTAGGTTAATGGTTAAAGGTTAAAGGTTAAAGGTTATCAAACAGCTTCTGTCCATAGCGCTTATTCTGACAGTCATGACATTTGTTATGGCAAGGGGAGATAATGCCCCTACCCTCGCTGTGGCTGACACCCTGAAAGTGGACTCCCTCAAGCTCGACACCACAAAGCTCGACTCCCTGCAATTGGCTATTCAGGCATACAATAAGGCTGTGGATGATTCCATTACCGCCGACTCCATCAACCGTGCCAAGAGCAACGGTCTTGATGCTCCTGTCAACTATGTTGCCAAGGATTCTATGGTCTATTACGCCAACACTAAGAGGGCTTTCCTCTATGGCAAGTCTAACGTGAAATATGAGAACATGGACCTCTCGGCTGCCAACATCGACATGTCGCTTGACAGCAGCGTGGTGCATGCCACTGGTGCTATGGACACAGTGAAGAAGCAGCGTTACGGACTACCTGTATTCCTCATGGGCGAAGACAAATACGAGACTGACACCATGGCTTTCAACTTCAAGACTAAGCGTGGTCTTATAAAGAATGCCTACACCCATCAGGAAGACGGATTCCTGCTCTCTGAGCGTTCTAAGCGCGACAGCGAGGGCAACTTCTACCTCAAGCGTGGACGCTACACCACCTGTGACGACCCAGAGCCCGATTTCTACATTGCCCTCACGCGTGCCAAGGTGCGCCCTGGCAAGGATGTGGTGTTTGGTCCTGCTTACCTCGTGGTGCAGGATGTGCCCCTGCCTCTCGCCATACCTTACGGTTTCTTCCCCTTCACCAAGAGCTACTCCAGCGGCGTGATAATGCCTACCTACGGCGACGAGATGGATCGTGGCTTCTACCTGCGTGACGGCGGCTATTACTTTGCCATAAGCGACAGGATGGACCTCAAACTCCTTGGCGAGGTGTTCACCAAGGGTTCGTGGGGCGTGAGTGCAGCATCCAACTACAACGTGAGATACAAATACAACGGACAGTTCTTTGCTTCCTATCAGGATTCACGCTATGGCGATGAGGGCATAGACCAGAGGAAGGAGACCAGTTTCAAGATTCAGTGGACACACCGTCAGGATGCCAAGGCTAACCCCTACACATCACTCACGGCAAGCGTCAACTTCTCATCTACGAGTTATGAGAATAACAACCTCACCTCCATGTACAACCCTACCCTTCGTACCCAGTCCACTCGTACGTCATCAGTGTCATGGAGCACCACCATGAGCAGCATCGGACTCTCCCTCTCTTCTCAGGCAAGCCTGGCGCAGAACATGCGCGACTCAACGTTAGACATGACCCTGCCCGACCTCAATATCTACCTCACGCAGTTCTACCCCTTCAAGCGCAAACATGCTGCAGGCAAACAGCGTTGGTATGAGAAAATCAACGTAGCATATACAGGACAGATATCCAACACCATCCACACCAAGGAGAACCAGCTGTTTCACTCCAGTTTCACCCGCGACTGGCGCAACGGATGGATGCACACCATCCCCGTCAAGGCATCGTTTACCGTGGCTAAATATCTCTCCGTCACTCCAAGCTTTACCTTCGTTGACCGCATGTACACCCAGAAGATAGCTCGTTCGTGGGATGTGGACAACCAGAGAGAGGTGCTCGACACCATTCAGGGCTTCTACAACGTGTATAACTGGAATGCCTCTGTCAACCTTAACACCAAGATTTATGGTTTCTTTATTCCTAACCGCAAAATCTTCGGCGACAAGATTATGGCAATACGACATGTGTTCACGCCACAGGTTTCATTCAGCTACGCGCCAGACTTCAGTGCCTCACGTTATGGCTATTACGACACCTATATCAAGACCGATTCCAAAGGTGTAGAGACACCCGTTCAGTATTCTTACTATGCCAATAATCTGTTTAACGGTCCTGGTCCAGGCAAGACGGGTAGGGTCAGTCTCACCCTCGACAATAACATCGAGATGAAGATACGTTCCAACAAGGATTCCACAGGCATACGCAAGATTAGCGTCATCGACCGCCTTGCTGCCACCATGTCATATAACATGGCTGCCAAAGAGCGACCTTGGAGCGACCTCGTCATCGACCTGCGCCTCAAGTGGTGGAAGAACTACACCTTCACCATGAATGCCGTCTTCGCCACCTATGCCTACGAACTCGACAATAATGGCAAACCTTACGTAGGAACCCACACCGAGTGGAGTCGCGGACGATTCGGACGTTTCCAGGGCCTCTCACAAACATTCAGCTATACCCTCAACCCTGAGAAACTTCGCAAACTCTTTGGTGGCAAGAATAGGCGCAAGGATGGTGGAAGGGACAGCGACGACAGCAAGAGCACAGACACTGGCATAGAGAGCAATGTTGACCCCAACATGATGGCAGCCCAGAAGAAGGCTGAGGAAAGCGGCGGCAAGATGGCTGAGACCGATGACGACGGCTACCTCAAGTTCTCCATGCCGTGGAGCCTCACCATCAGCTATGGCATCAACATGCGCGAAAACACCTCAGGCACCTTCAATAAGGAGACCATGCGCTATCCGTATAAGTTCACCCACAACCTCAACTTCTATGGCTACATCAGTCTGTCAAGCGGATGGAACATAACCGTAAACAGCGGTTACGACTTCGAATACCGTAAGCTCAGTCTCACCACCGCTTCACTGGCTCGCGACCTCCACTGCTTCTCTATGGCATGCTCCGTGGTGCTCGCCCCCTACACCTCATACAACTTCTCTTTCAAGTGTAATGCCTCAACGCTTACCGATGCACTGAAATACGACAAGCGTTCCAGCTACAGCAATAACGTGAAGTGGTACTGATGACAGCCCAGGAATACATACGCAATCATAAAGACGACCCCGTGCGCCCTTTGGCATTACGACCCATGCCTGAGGGCGTTAATCGTACCTGGGTGCTCCAACAGATAGAGGGCTATCAGCTGGCAAAAAAGAAACTCCCCCATTGGGCTGCTATCTATGACGAGGGCAAAGACCTCCACTTCCCCCCTCGCCTCTCCCTCGAACAGTGCTCCAGCGAGGCAACAGCACGATATAAAGCACAAGAATTGTCAATTGTCAATTGTCAACTCTCAACTCTAAACTCTCAACTCTCAACTCTCATCGACCTCACAGGCGGCTTTGGCGTTGACTTTTCCTACCTCGCCCCCCATTTCTCCCGTGCCGTGTATGTGGAACAGCAGGCAGAGCTCTGCGATGTAGCACGCCATAACCTCCCCCTGCTCGGCATCAGCAATGCAGAGGTCATCAATGCCACCTGCGAAGAACAACTCTCAACTCTAAACTATCAACTGTCAATTGTCAATTGTCAATTATCAATTATCTTCTTCCTCGACCCTGCCCGTCGTGACTCTGCAGGCAACAAAGTCTTCTGCTTGGAAGACTGTTCGCCAAACATCACCCAGCTCCAAGACACCTTATTAAATATAGGCGATGCCATCATGGTCAAGCTCTCGCCCATGCTCGACATCACCCAGGCACTGCGCCAGTTGCGCTGTGTCACCGATGTCCACGTCATCAGCGTCAAGGGCGAATGCAAGGAGCTCCTCATCATCATGCGCAAAGACAAGGCACCAGACCAGCCCATCACCTTCCATTGCGTCAACCTCGAGACGGAGGAGGAAGAGTTCGACTCACCCCCAGCCCCTCTCTTGGAGAGAGGGGAGGAGTATGCATTATCTGTCAGCGAAAAAGCAGATAAGACCTTTTGTAATTGTTCCCCTCTCTCCAAGAGAGGGGTTAGGGGTGAGTCTGGGGGTGAGTCTGTTGGAGGGTCTTCTTTTATTTTCGAACCCAACGCCTCCATCCTCAAGGCTGGTCTGCAAGATGTCTTTGGTGCACGTTATGGTCTCAGCAAACTGCATCCTAACAGCAACCTCTTTGTGGGCAAGGAGCCCATTCCCCGAGTGCCAGCCCGTCAGTTCCGCATTGTGGATGTTACAGACTTCAGCAAGGCTAACCTCAAGCGTTTCCTCAAGGGCATCAGCCATGCCAACCTCACCATCCGCAATTTCCCTGCCACCGTGCAGGAACTGCGCAAACGCCTCAAACTAAAAGAAGGTGGCAGCGACTATCTTTTCGCTACCACCCTCTCTGACGGTTCTCACGTCCTTATCCGTTGTGAGAAATAGAGTTATTAGAAGTTATAGGGAGATAGAGGGAGATAGAGGACATTACAGGTACTAAGTGACAAAGGACAAATCAGTTGAGGTCTCAACTATTGTCTTCTAACTCCTAAGCGAGCCTTGCGAGCGCTAACTCCTTCTAACTCCTTCTAACTCCTCTAAAATTGAATTTCCGTCAGGCACTTATCCAACTCAGCCTTAATAGCCTCCTCATCCATTTTCTGTCCTATGAAGACTATCTTCTGCTGACGGTCGCCATACCTGTCGTCCCAGTCGCGATTCACCCCTGGGTTGTCTATGCGGAACTGCTTCAGCTCCTCCTCAGGCATGGTGGCATACCACTGTCCAGCATTCTGCAGCTGCACCTGTCTGCCAGCCTGCTCGAATATGTAGCAGAGCGTAGGCTGGTCCTCAAACCAGCACAGTCCCTTAGCCCTTATCACGCTCTTAGGCCAGCGGCGAGCCACGAAGTCGTCAAACAGGGTGATGTCAAACGGTTTCCTTGCGTAATACACAAAGGTACCTATGCCATACTCCTCCGTGTGGCTGTGTCCGTGATGGTGATGATGTCCGCATGTGCACTCGCCCCCGTGGTGTGACTCGCAGTCATGGTCATGTTCCTTATGCTCATGCTCCTCATGCTCGTGCTCGTGATGATGATGGTGATGATGATGCTCGTGCTCATGATGATGGTGCTCATCATCGTCCTCATCATCCGCATGGTGGTTCCCGTTCCCGTTATCGTTCCCGTTGCTCGCATTCTCAATCTCCTTTATCCATGCAGCCGAAGTCGCCACATCGTCGAAGTCGAACATGCCAGTGCCCAATATCTCGTCGAAGTCCACATCGCCGTAGTTACACTCTATAATCTTCGCCTTAGGCTGCAGGGCGCGCACTATCTGCTTCACCCTCTCCAGTTCCTCAGGCTCCACCTCCGCAGCCTTGTTCAGCAACACAATGTTACAGAACTCTATCTGCTGAATCACCAGGTTCTCTATGTCCTCCTCGTCGCGCTTAGCACCCAGCAGGGTCTTACCACAACCAAACTCATCCTTCATTCTCAGCGCATCCACCACCGTGCAGATGCAGTCCAGCTTCGGGATAGGCGCTCCTGCTGGCATGGGCGCTAAACTTGGCATTGAGCAGATAGTCTGAGCTATCGGCGCAGGTTCGCAGATGCCGCTTGCCTCTATCACTATATAGTCAAACTTCTGCATCTTTGTGATGTCGTTAATCTGCTGCACCAGGTCCATCTTCAGCGAGCAGCATATACATCCGTTCTGCAGGGCAACGAGCGAATCATCCTTCTGGTCCACTATGCCCCCCTTCTGTATCAGGTCGGCATCGATGTTCACCTCGCCAATGTCGTTCACTATCACTGCAAACCTTATACCCTTCTCATTCTTCAGTATTCGGTTCAGCAGTGTTGTCTTTCCGCTGCCTAAGTAACCCGTAAGCAGCAGGACGGGAATTTCTTGCGTATTCATTATTTATCTATATATGTATATTATGTTTTGTTTTCTTGCGCTCCGTAGGTGCTCAGGCGAGCGGAGCTCGGAACGTTTTCGTAGCGTAGCGTTTCGTCTTCGTACGCAGTTTCGCCTGCAAAGGTACAAAAACGAGTGCAAAGCACAAAATAAACTCGTTTGTTTTTGTTTTGCCGAGTGCTGACACCTTGTCTCCCAAGAGACCAATATACAAAAATTATGCCAAACTGACAAAAAGAGGACGAAATACACAGTGTCAGAAATATGTCCTAAACAACTTTTGCACTACTTTAGTGCACAAAATGCAAGAAAATTGCACTATGACAGTGCAATTTTAACATTTATCAGCCATACAGGGAATTACTGTTTTCTTTTCAATTATAGGAATTCTATAATCAGAGGAATAATGTCATATACACTGGAACCATAAGTGTTTCCTCATCTTTACGTAAATCCTTCGTATATATCAGATATCTCCGCAATATCTCTTTCGAGAACTTATTACAGAACTCGTCAAGTGACACATGAGCCTTGTAGCCAGACGATTTTACTTCTATAGGACAGAGTTTGTTACTGCGCGACAATAGGAAGTCAACCTCATAGTTGTGCTTGCCACTAGGTGTTGGCCATGTGTGATAGAACAATTCGTTGCCGCTTGCTTTCAGCATTTGTGCCACAACGTTCTCATACACATATCCTAGGTCGGCACTCAGTTTGTCAGATAACAACTTCTGATAGATTATATTCTCCGTCACTTCCTTATCCCAAAAAGCCAGCGTAACAAATAACCCTGTATCTCCCACAAACATCTTATACTGGTCTTTATCCTTATGTAATGACAATCCCACCGACGGATTGTTTGCGTGGTAGGCGAAATTCACACACAGACTATCCTCCATATCCTCCAACAACTCATCCATATCAGTATTCTCTGCACTACGTCCCAGCACACTCGTTACCTGGTATCGCGCAGCATTCTTCGATAGTTCCGAGGGAATGGCCCTAAATATTCGCGAAGCCTTGCCCGTTGGGTCTATCTTGCGAAAGTCGTCAGTATATAGTTCTATTATCTCGCGCTTAGTCTGGTCCACCTCACTGAGATTATTGGTATCCAGATAAGTGTTTACAGCCTGTGGCATACCACCCACCAACATATATAGTCGGAAGTCACGTAGCAGTTTTCTACTCAACTGATCGCCAAGTGGGCGTTTCATATCAAAAGCATCCTTCAATAGCGAGATTGTCACCTCATCGCCCAAAGCCCATCGAAATTCCTCGTAATCCATAGGATACATCGTTATTCGAGTCTCTTCGCTAGGTAGTGTAATATTCTGCGTATTTTTCTTTATTGACAGGAGTGAGCCCGTCTCTATAAAGTCATAGCGATGGTCTTTCACCATATACTTAATAGCCTGGCGCACCAGAGGAGCCTTCTGTATCTCGTCAAAAATAATGACAGACCTTCGCTCCACCAGTTTCACCCTGTATATGAATTGCAGTTGAAAGAAGAAGTTTCCCAAATCAGAAATATTCTTTACAGCCTCCCATACACTGTCAGGGGCATTGGCAAAATCTACCACTATGTATGAGTCATACTCGCGTTTTGCAAATTCCTCTGCAATAGTTGATTTGCCTACACGTCGTGCACCTTTTATCAGCAGTGCCGTCTTGCCATCTTTAGTCTGTTTCCAACTCAACATTCTCTCGTAGAGTTTTCTCTTAAATATACGATTACCTGTATCCATTCCTCAAAATGTTTATTGTTTTCAGGGGCAAAATTACACATTATCGGGCAAATCTCAAAATGTTTTTGGCAAAAACATGTAGAAATCTCAAAATGTTACGTCTTCAATGTACCCCAAAAGCATAAAAATGCGTTCAGAACAACTTTTGCACTAAAGTAGTGCACAAAAAGCAAGAAAATTGCACTATCGCAGTGCAATTTTAACATTAATCAGTCATACAGGGAATTAGGCTACACCCTTCTATGGTATTGCAAGTAGAAATCCATGCGGAATGTTTCCATATCAAGAGAAAAGACTACTCTTTTTCTTAATTTATGTTTACGAATTATCACATCCTCGATTTTTTTTATTACATTTGCGCACAGAACGTCCAAAGTTGTACAAGAATAACTGAAAGCGACATGGAAATACAATGCCATAACAGGCTAAAGGCTACGATTGAACAAGTGCAAAAAAGTGTACATAGAAAATGAAGTAAATTTATGCAGTTATGATGGAAAAAGAGATTAGTGAAACCTATTCTTTCAGGCCTGTAGATTTCGATGAAAAAGGCAGAAGAATTGTTGATGGCCTGTCTTTTAGAGACGTTGTCAAAGAATACGAACGAGATTTCCACAGTCGCCATTCTACAGAATATGCCTTAAATCTATATGCCAATTCAAAAACAATGGCACTGTTGGCGAAATCAAGTGATGCAGCACCTTTCCTCATGTATGGAATGGAATTGACGCAAGGAACCTCCTTTGATGCGGAGCAAGACCCCTATATCAATCACGAAATGGACAAGCATAGTAAAAACATCTATGTATATGGCATTGACTCTGCATTTATGAATGAGTTCGACAAATTCGGCTATCCCGTAATAAACGAAAACAGCGACATCTATCCATTAACACTCCTTGTTGATAATACAATGAGGGTCGATGAGGTCAGATTGGCTACTCCGACATTCGATGATGGAGATGACACTGTAAATGTGCCTATTGATGTACCACAATTTGAATACGCCTGATGGAAACAAAAGAGCATAATAAGCAATGGCACCTCGTTCGCAATAATAATGGCGAATGGATAAGTGATGACTATGCAGAGTTCCTCACACCGCTGGAAGTGGGTATATTACAAGTGAAAGCAGCACAACAAGGCATACAGTTAGATGTTCAGCATGGTGCCGATGGACAACTCTGGTGCTACAAACATCAACTTGAAGCTATTAAAATAGAACCTATTAATAAAACATTTATGAAGCGTGAATTGAGAATAAAAAAGAGAATGAAAGATATGAACAAAGAACAAATCTGTGAAACGCTGAGTGCAAGGATTGAGAATGAGAATTTAAAATTACCAAAGCAAATCGATTTTGGTATATCTGATTCTGTATTGTATCTAAAAATAGGAGGGAGTGCTGTACGTGACAACATGCAAACAGATGGCTCCGCATTTGAAGGGTGGTCTATTTGCATAAAGTCTTATTTTCCTGAAATTAAGAATGTTGAACTAAACTGGGATTTGCCATTGTATAGTTCAAATACACAAGTACGACAGAGGCAAGAGAAACATTACAATCGTTTTCTTCTGAGAGTCATTTTTTTCTCAAGACATTATAATTGGTTTATCATACACAAAAGCAAAAAAGATACAATACGATTGTTTTCTGAAGATCACTCTAATCTACTCATCAATTATCCTACCAATAAAGGTGCTGAAGAAGTATCTGGAAAAGGAAAGATTAACAAAGGTGAGGCTAAATTGGAAAGACTAGTCATGGACAAGTTGAGGAAATCTGTATCTGTAACGGATCATCAACTACCTGTCGGGCTTTTCGACGGTGAAGTAAAGTCCAAAAGAACATGTACACCTAGAGGAGCAAGTCAAATTGATTTGTGGCAAATAGACAAGGATGTTTTAAGAATTTTTGAACTCAAAGATGAAACCAATAATAAAGTAGGGATTATCTCTGAACTTATGTTTTATGCTAACGTTATGAACGAAGTGAATAAAGGTCGCATTAAATATCCTCAATCTATAGAAACTGCTACTGACTATAGACACATACAAGCTTTATATCGTTCAGTTAAAGAAGAAAAAATCAATCGTATCGAAGCCGTATTCTTGGTATATACATTACATCCTCTAATTGAATATAATCTTGATGTAATCTTGGATATAATAAATGATGGTATGGATGCAGATGCTATTTCTTTTAAAAAGATTTTGGTTACAGATATTGTAAGCATATGAAAATCACTATCCATCGAGGTGCAAACCAAATAGGTGGTTGCATCACAGAGATTGCAACCAAAGATGCCAAAATATTCATTGATTTGGGCAGTAATTTACCTGGTTCCAATAAGACTGATTATTCTGCCGATGAAGTTAGAAGAATAACAGCTGACGCCGATGCTATCTTCTATTCTCACTATCATGGTGACCATGTGGGACTGCATCATCTTGTGCCAACATGTGTTAAGCAATATATGGGAGCAGGAGCCATTGACGTGATGCGATGCAAGTATGAAGCGCTAAATGTTC